>Ga0068623_1000038_pt1 | contig 12458 bp, 9 predicted proteins | sample InSIn2SAF170_FD_77427 | JGI IMG/M metagenome (GOLD analysis project Ga0068623, IMG submission 77427) | Clean room microbial communities from NASA Spacecraft Assembly Facility at Jet Propulsion Laboratory, Pasadena, California, USA -... ... | reverse complement strand
TCAAATCTACAACCATCAATGGTTAAGGCCCCTTTATCAGTTTTAATGCTGAATAATTTGTTAAAACTCAACATAGCCTAACTCTTAGGCAAAATCCACATATTGGGATTTAAATCAACCCTCAAGCCTTCATTAACCCTTTTGTTAAAGTCTTCCTTAAATCTCCCTTGACGGGACTTTTATAACCCTTCGTAACCTTTATAAAACCTTAAGCCTACATATATATTTAAATCCCATTTATAAGTGGACTTACACATAAAATCCTCCTATCGGCGCTTAATCCTTTGTAACCCATTTACAAAGGACATATACACATAAACATACATTTTTGCCTTTATACGGCCTCTGCACTCTTCCTGAGACCTTTATCGCAATCGGGGTATCGCTCCTCCATGGCACACTACATATATGCCTCATCACCCCTTCCCCTCCGATATGCGACTAACAGAAGTGTTTGAATAATGCTTAAGCCTTAAAGACTCGACACAACCACTTATTCGCAATACATAGGAATGCATAGAAACACAATGAAACTCTACTCTGAACCCTTTGTTCATACTTCAAAAACAATTCTCCCGGATCTATATCTCTGTCAGGTCTGCACCTTTAGTTGCTCCACAGCGTTGCTCCTCCGAACTCTGATAAGCCTGATCTCCGATTGGCTTTATCGCTATCGGCATGTTGCTTCATCGGTATTTCAGCCATCGCATATCGATGTTCCATATTCTGCCATCGCACTGTCCCTTGACTACTCCGATATGCGATTATTGATTAGATCTGGACCATCAATTTGAATCTCGATCCGACAGTATACACTTAACCGCATGATTGCAATCACTCTGATTTGAAGGCCTGTTCTGATATCTCCAAAAGGACTCCACCAATGCGACTTAATCATGGCCATTGGTCTTAAAGATCCAATGGCTGTTGTGCACCGATACTTCACTTCACTGTTCTTCCTTTCACTTAGGTTTTTTACTCTATTTCTTCAATTCTTCTGTGGTTTTGGTTTTCTTCAAAGGTTTTGGCTTTCCACTCTTCTGTTACTTGACTCACTCCGAGTCTAACTCCTCTCGAAATTCTCACTTCGCTACTTCTCTCTAGAGCTTCACTCTGTTTCTTCACTTAGATTCTAAGATTCCTAATGATTCCTCTTAATCATTCTCTCTCACTGCGCATTCTATAGAACTCTTCCTGCAACCTTTGTTATAGAACCTATGAATTCATGCATAAATCAATCATTACATACTTATTTCACACATTACACAGTTCCGAATGAACATCTGTATATATAAATATGAACAACTTATTACAATCGAGACTTCTCTGTCTCTCATAGGCCTGTTATTCAATATCAGTGGCCTCTTCCCCTACTTTGCCCGTAGGCTTACATTTATACCAGAAATCTCTGTTGAACTAATTCTGGTTCCCCTCCTAAATCTATTGAATTGACTCCTAAATCCTCTATGTCCACTTCTAACTCCATTTAATTCCTAAAAATTCTCTCTCGTTCCTCGAATCATGAAACTACTTAAGAGTTATAATTGACTTTTGACTCTTTTGTCTCTATTAACCACTCATGTTCTCATTTATTTGAGAGCATTTACAAAACATCTCACATTATCTAATTAATTCCTATTATATGCACTCAAAAGCCTAAATATTACATTAATTCATCACTTAGGAATCCAACTTCCTTAAAATACATGACCCCCTACGTCTACTTAATTACAATGATTTTCTCTTGGGTTGAATGCTCCTACATCATCCTCCAAATTCGACATGAATGGTTTTTGTGTTGCAAACTATATTTTGGGCATGAAAATTAAATGAGATTGGACAAAGAGGAAGATATGGGTAAACCATAGCAAGTATGTTGAGACCGTACTGCAAAGGTTTAATGTGCATGATAGTAAATTTATCTGTTGAATAGTGTCCCAAGACACAAGAAGAGGAAGAGGATATGTCCCATGTTCCATATGCAACTGCCGTTAGTAGCCTGATGTGTGCAATGGTTTGTACTAGACCAAACATCGCACATGCAGTGGGAGTATTGAGCAGGTTTATGTGAAAACTAGGGAAGGAGCATTGGACAACATTGAAGCTGATTTTCAGGTATTTGCATGACACTAGTGATTATGGTCTGTCCTACCAAGGAAGACTAGTATTGGATAAAGTTTTGGATAGTCATGGCTTTGTTGATGTACAATGGGCTGGAGATATAGATCAGGGAAGATCTACAAGTGGTTATATGTTTAACCTATTTGGAGGCTCAGTTAGTTGGATGAGCAAGATATAGTATGTAGTGGCACTTTCAAATACAAAGGTATAATACATGGTAGCCACTCATTTAAGTAAGGAAGAAATTTTGTTGCATAGAATGTGTTCAAGTATGGGGTTAGTACAATGAGCTATAAGGATAGACTATGATAGCTAAAGTGCAATTTTCTTGGCAAAGAACCCTACTTATCATTCAAAGACAAAGCACATTGATGTTCAATATCACTTTGTGAGGGACATGGTTGAGGAAAAAAAGGTCTTGTGGTAAAGGTGGACACTTTGAAGAATGCTGAAGATGCATTGATGAAGTCTATGAAAATTAGGAGTTTTCTTGGTGTAGAGAAACAATGGGCGTTGCAGCATTGGACTAATGACTAAGATCTCTTATGACCCACTATGTGGAAAAGAAGAAAACAAGTGGGAGAATGTTGGATGTGTGTTATATTCTTTCCATGACTAGTTGCATGCGTGGGAGGGGGGGGGGTGGTGTCACAGGGGGGGCAGAATCCCCCCCTGTTTGTTATGCTAGGCACAGTAGGGGGGGTTTACGGGGGTGGTAGACCACCCACATAGGGTCCAAGGTAACGACCTAGATTTTATTTTTGGACCCTATTAGGTGGGAAAAATACATATGGTTTTGTGCATGGGTTTTGCACATGGTTTTAGGCATGATGGTTTTCTATCCATGGTATTTTGTAGATCCGGTCAAGGGAACTACCACTGTTTTCTAATCTAGGGTTAATGGATTGGGGTTTATGAATGCTTCGACATGTATATATATATACATATACATATATATATATATATATATATATAGATATTGTAACATTGAAAGGAGCATAATGACAAATCAATCTGGTAATCCCAATTTTGGTATCTAGGGGAAAATCTCTATGTATTTGTTTTGTGTTTATCACCATTGTGTGTGTATTACAACTAAAGAAAAAGGAGATTGTTGTATTTTTTTTATCATAACACTTTGTGGTTTCTGTAGACACAAAAAAAGATGCAAAATATGTGTTAGTTAAAGTGGATGACATCCTACAACAACTCCATTTGGTGATCGAACAAAAGTGTTAAAGTTCCAATTATACAACAAATTACTTAAGCTGGCCACCAATTTATTTAATAGTAACTATCTCGAATGCTTGTGGACATTAATAATGATATTGGCAATACCACCATGACACAAATCTAACATTTATATATACTCATATCCCCTCCTAGGCACTCGATGACTATATTTTTATTTGTGTTGCAACTTCTTATTTAGCCTTGGGAGCCATGTGTTCTAAGAAATTAGCATGAAAATATTGTTTGGGAGCCATATTGCTCCAATTTAGTAGCCTACTTGGTTGTCCATTAAACTCTAGCATTCTTGTAGAAATGTTTTTATTGGTTTTACTCCCACACTAAATTGGAAAAATATATAAATGGTTGTATTTCCTATGCCATAAAAACCTAACCAGTAGGAAGCAATGGTCCATACCTTTATACATATGAAAAAATATCTCCATGGTCTTTTTAATATACTCCTAACTAATTTCCATAACCATGATGCAATATTTGTTGTGGTCAATATATTCTTAAATATGCTAATTCATATACATTATAAGAAGATTAAGTTAAAACATGGCACAATTAAATGTTTATTGTAACACACCCAACCCCTTAATACCCGATTAAATCTACGGGGTGTTTAGTCTTGACCTCCAAAGTTAATTGATGGAGATGGAGTTAGTAGAAATTCTCTTCCCCTAACCACTTTAAAACTCAATTTTGAGACTACCATCATCTTCTACTCATCAATATATTTCCAATGATAAAAAAATTGCATCCAAATTTGAATTTCAAGCACCAAGGTACGCCCATTTGAAGATTGTCTTCCAACTACCACATACCATCTGTACCATTTCCATATGGAAGAGATGTGGCATCCCTTTCCCATGTGTCATTTACCGTATAATTCCATGTTACTAACAAGTGGCATCTTTGTCCTCATCATTTACCACCTGATGTGCCATGTCAAGATCCTTATCAGATTTTGGCAGTTTTGGGAGGGAAGCTTGACATCTTTGTCTTGTCCTCCCAACATCAAATGCCTAAAAATGATGATGGTCAATATACCATAGTCAAATAAGGGAAGATATTTCTAGAAACTAATGGGTATTTTGGGTTCTATATGTATCGGGGGGTAAGCCCAATATGAAGATCCCAACCTTATGAAATCCCAACATCCAACGGTTAGTCTCTCAATAGCCTGAAACTCTAATATCTAATACTATGTCACCTATACCTTGGTTGCCACTTAAACATCACCTTAGTGCCACTTTATAGCCGAATCCATTTCATCTTACCACATCCTCCTACCACATCGACATGCCATATCAACACCATGTTAGCATGTCATGTCATAAAGCACTCGTTTTGTGCCATGTGAGAATGATATGTCACCTCACCAAGTCACCACCACATAAGTATGCCATGTCATCAACCACACCACACTAGCATACCACATCCACTACCTTATCAAACATCATTTGTATTGGGAGAAAATCCCAATAGCTAGATCTCGGTCTCCCCACACCTGAAACCTTGAAGGCTTGATATTTTGATACTCAATATCTGACACCCCAATGTTGTTGATTGACATATCTCAAAGCTTCTATCTCCAGTAATTGATAAGCATTGTAGGATCTATTAGTATCGAGGATTTTTCTTGATAGTCTTTATTAAGATATTATAAAACCTAATAGCTAAAAAGCTGACACCTAATGGCCAAAACCCTTGAGCTAGGCTCCTGGTCACGACCTTTGTCGACCACGTGACTAGGGGCTAGAGCCAAGGGTTTTGATCGCCCAAATTACAACATTTCCATATATATCATTCTTAAAGTTTAAATGGGTCAAAATTTGAGTTTCCAATACTCCTAATTTGATAATCGATAAGTCGAGACCCAATACATGATTGACAACCAACGATAATTCTCTTTATCCATCAACGAACATGTCAATATCATGACTTTGGGGTAATATTTCTTGATGAATCTTCTAACATTTAAGGCCCAATATCCTAATATCCCAATATTCAAAGCCCAACAATCCCTTACAACTAGGCTCCTAGCCATGACTTCTATTGGTCCGTGTCACTAGGGGTTGAGGCTAAAACTTCAAACCAAAAAATTCTAAAACTTATGACATAGTTTCTAAGCTTGTTCCAAAGGCCTGAACTGAATCTAATAAGGCAAAAATTTACCTAAAAACTTCTAAAGACTTATAAGTCTTCAAAAACCTCTAAAGGCATCCAAAACACTACCTTCAATGGGCCAAAGTCATAATTTCTCCTAGCTAAAGGAGTTTCTCCTCGTTCCTTTAGGACTATAACTTCACCTTTTAAACTTCTAACATTTACCAAAAAGAGAGGCTAGTATATTGGATTATCTATAGAGGGAGAAAGTCCTTTCAAGCAATGATTTACTTCAAGGCCCCTTATTTAGAGTGGGGATACAACCACAACTACTCTTATCCCATACCGACCTGAGAAGGGCCATTCACACTGACAAAATACAAGAAGAGCCTTAGGCTCAAATCAACAATTACATTTCTCTTCAAACATGATACACCTCACAACCATCACAGGCAACATACTTTAGAGAATACATTTGTATACAAAGTTCACTCATCAAAGAAGTACTAGTTATTAATTAAGCACATTTATACAATATTTACAATGCTTCATTCATACACATTTAACAAATCATCGCAACAACTTTCGAATCATCATTACAAGAAAGCACAATAACTGGCATATCAATATTCATAAAGCATTTAATAGTAGTGTTATTACATTGAAAAATAAGAGATACACTTACCTATTTCGCTTAAGCTTGTTGAAAATTGAAAAAGGGAGAGTCATTGTCCACCCAACCCCAGGATTAGCTACACTTTTGTCTTTCTTGTAATTGGCCACCCTCGATCCATATCTAATGCCTTAAGGGAAAGCTTCACTCAAGATGTAGTAAGGCTTCAAGTCAAGTAGAATACATTAAGGCCACTCTCCTTCGCATACATGATTCAAGATTTATGCACTTCAAATGTTGATCTGGGGCCTATTAACATAGAAAAATAAGGTCATCCAATACCTACAACAAAATAAAGTGGAGCCTTTCACTAATATAGCAGTCCCTCAGTGCTTCTCATTTTCTCAGTGCCTTACGTGCCTTTGTTAGACAAACTATTTGGAATTTCTTTGAAGCCCCTACATTTGAGGTTGAAGGCTTCCTCACTCTTTCCTTGTCTGATTTAATTAAGATCTCACTTCCAAACCAAATGGCTATGGCTTAGAAAGCTTTTAGTTCCCTTCTACTAAGAGTCACATTTTCAATGCCCACATTTGGATTAGTTTATGTTCACCAAAATAGTGAGTTCACTAGTGTACACTCTCTCTGATTCTCACACACTTCTACCTCTATTGTTATTTTTTCTCTATATTTATTTACTCTCTCCCCCCTCAGTTCTTTTCCCATGGTTCTAGTCACCCCACTTGCACTGCTCTAGCATGAGAGTTCATGGTCCTTCTCAAAATGTGAGGTAAACAGATTCCTCTAACACAATATGTACCCCATTCTCTAGAGTAGTTTGGTGCCCTCTCCCCCAATTCTCTCATAACTTATGCAAGTTTAGATACTTCATTTGCCACATCAAGGGTCCAATAAATTAATTCATCTAGATAGGAAGTTTCACGATCCTCCTTATGGATTTCCCCTAGTCAACCTTCCCTCCTGGGCATTGGGTTTCGTGTTGACTATCCACTTCTCTAACTTTAGATGTGTGTCTGTGTGTTAAATAAAGAAAGAATAATTACATCAATTAGAGTTTGACAAAATATCCATGTTGGTTATCCAACAATATTGGTCTTAATTACATTGTACAAAACATGGGGATGAAAAAGGGTTGTTTTGATTCCTCCTCCCTAAAGGGAACATCGTCCTTGATGTTCCACTATTCATATAATTAATTTTATACAACAAGCAAAAATGGATATGCCTTTTTCATGGCATCTTCTAGTTTCCATGTTGCCTCATTTGGTCCAAATTATTTTCGATTCACCTTAACCTACACTGTGGCTGCGTTTTGGAGCAAGGTACTTTTATTGTCGACTATGCACTGGGGTTTTGGCTTGAACTTTCTTTCAAGTTCCACCTCTATCACAACCTAATCAACAATATGATTAACATCATGTCTGTATTTTTCATGCAAAAATACATGGAAAACATCATGTTCTTTTACGGTGGGTGGAAAGGTAAGCATGTATGTTGTTGGTCCCACTCTTTCTAAGATCTCAAAGGGTCCACAAAATTGTGTCTCCATTTTGGCATAGGACCCCACTTTCACCTCTTAGGTTTGACTATGACATAAATGTGCTTTCTTATTCAAAACTCCTTATGAACTCTTCCCTGATATGCCTATCCCTTTTATCGATCTTGTGCCACTTTCAACTTATGTTTGATATTTGTTACTTTTTGTTCCATTTCCTTCAAAATGTTTGAGCTATGTCTAATTCGATCCACTAGGTTATCCAAACTGATTGGAATATTGCATTTCCTACCATATATTACTTCAGAGGGACTCATCTTTAATGGTTTTTAGTAGTCTTTATTGTACGCAATCCCCACTAGAGGTAAGTAATATTCCCACTCCTTGACATGTCCCCATCACTTTCTTGTCCATCTATCTGAGGATGGTAATTTGTGCTAACAATTGTGTCCCAAAACCTGCAAACAAATATCTCTAAAAAATTGAAGTAAACTTCGAATCCCGATAAAATATGACTTTCTTAGGCATGTCATGCAACTTGAAAATATATTTCATGAAAAGTTGGGTAATGTGAATCACTTTATGGGTAGACTTTATAGGAATAAAGTGAGTTTCCTTGCATAATTTATCCACTACCACCATGACTGCATCATGTTTGTTTGGGATTCCTTAGTAGAATAGTGATGAAATCCATAGATATGACTTCCCACTTCCATTCTGGAATTGGCATTGATTGCAACAACCCTGTTTGTTGCTTCTATTCCACCTTAAACTATTGACATTTTTAAACATCTAGCATAATATTCAACAATTTCTCTCTTCATCCTATGCCAATAATACAACTTTCTAGTAGTTTCTATTATCTTTTGGTACCCTGGGTGACCAAAGTAAGGTATCTGATGGAGTTCATCCATTATGAGCCTCTTCATGTTTTTTGCACTTTGTCTGTACACTCTATTCATATATAGTAATAAGCCATCTTTTGTTAACCAATACTCTTTTCCCATTGGCCCCTTGGGTTCTTGATTCAAGTGTCCACTTGCATATTAGAAGTGCTCATGAAATTACAGTTCTTCGCTAATTCTTTCTTTTATGTTTGATTCACAAACACTGATTGTTTCCTTATGTATCATTTGTGTGCTCCTATTAAGAACATTTACTACTTGGTTTTCCTTGTTCTTAATATATCTAATCTCAAAATAAGCTCACTAATGAGAGTCATCCAACTAGTTTTTCTGGAATTCAATTAGGGTTGATCAAACAAATATTTTAACCCAGTGTGAACTATCATTAATATGAATTTCTTCCCTTCTAAGCAGTATCTCCACATTTTTAAAGCATTCATACTTGCACAAGTTATAAATCATGTGTTACATAAATATTCTCATGCTCATTTAATTCATGGATTCATAGTTGATCACATGTCTTTCTTGCACGAGAGTTCCATCGAATCCTTCCTTGCAAGCATTTGTACGAGCTAATAAATATTTATTGAGATCTAGAATCTTTAGGATGGGGGAATTTTTTAGAAGATGCTTCAATTGTTCAAAAACTTCTTGCCCACCCTTATTTCTAATCAAAATTTGCCCCTTTATTCTATAGCAAAGTGATTGGATGCCTAATCCTTGAAAATGCTTGAATAAACCTCTTGTAGTATCCTACCAATCCCATAAGGGATCTTAATTTTGATACGTTTCAAGGGATAATCCCTTTTGTGATTGCCTCAATCTTCTTGGGATCTATTGCCACTCCTTCTTTTGAAATAACATGACCCAAATAGTGTACTCATGATTGAAAAAAAAAAAACACATTTTCTGAGCTTAGGATAGAGTTGGTGCACTTTTAGAACTTGCAAATACTATCTTGAGTTGTTCTTTATGCTCCTCCTTATTCTTTGAATACACTAAGATGTCATCAATGAAAACCAACATAGACTTGTCCAGGTACTTGCTGAGGATGTTATTCTCCATACACATAGAGGTAGTTGGTGCAATTTTTTAGTCGAAATGGCACCACTACAAACTCATAATGTCCATACCTAGTTCCAAATGTAGTTTTATAAATATCCTTATCCCTTATCTGAGCTTGTTGATATGTAGAGCTTGGGTCTATTTTTGAGAACATTGTGGCTCCTCTCAATTGATAAAAGAGGTCATCAATTTTGGGTAACGAATACATGTTTTTAATGGTCATATTGTTCAGTTTTCTGTAATCGATACACAATCTAAGGGTACCATATTTCTTCTTGACAAATAATGTTGGTGCTCCCCATTGAGACACACTTGGTCTAATGTACCCCTTGACCAAAATTTCCTTTAATTATACGTTAAATTCCACCAGTTCAAGTGTGATAATTTTATATGACATCCTAGATAGAGGCATTACTCTTGGTGTAAGTTATATTGAAAAATAGATCTCTTTTGGGAGGTAGTCTGAGTATCTTCTCTAGAAATACATCTCTATACTCTTAGAGTATCAGATGGTCTTCAACTTCTAGCTTGTTATCTTCAGTTTAATTTGTCACATGTATGGCATATAGTGGGCATCCTTTTCTGCAACATTTCTTTAATTTCACATCGAAAATTTGTCTTATGGATAAAAGATTTTGTACTCCCTTAAGTACCCTTTAATGTCCTTTATCGTATGTGCATTCAAAAGTTTTATTACAACAATCCAATTTTTCTTTATATGATACTACCCAATCCATGCCAATCAACATGTCATACGACCCTAAAGGCCACATGTTCAAGGTGGCCCATGTAAGCAAGTCACTCATTTCGAGTTGGCATGATTCAACATCATCATTTACTTTCCTTTTGGTCTCTGTGATTAGCTAAACCATCTAAGATTTTATATCTTGTTTTCTTTGTAAAACATATACCTTGATAATTTGTGGTGCAATGTAACTAATGTTAGATTCAACTCAATTAGAATTGAAATAGGATGGTTGCTAGTACACATTCCATCTACATCACTAAATCTTGGTGGTCGCTTACCTATTCTCCACAACTACGTAGATCTAGGATAAACTTTGGGGCATGCCATTGATAATAGTGGCCTACCCTTGTATTTTCTTATTGTATGTGTGGAAAATCTCTTTATGATCTCTCTTCCTTGTACCCCTAGAAATTTAATTTATTTTTATTAGGCTCTTATGCCTTTACTTTTATTGTTTTGACTTGTCTATCCTCACTTGGAGCAATTTTTTTTTGTTGAAACTTGATTTTAGCTCGTACACCGAACTTAACATTCTTCCCAAACTACTTGTAGCATGAGGATTTCAATCATTTCTTCCTAAATTCAATCTTCTCCTTCCTTCTCCATCTTTTCCATAATCAATCCTATGTTTTGAATGGTCATAATAACACTTTGCTTTTTTGATGGTGTCCTCACGCATCTTGGGTTCATCAAACTCAATCCAATCATGATAGTATTGTGGAAATCCATTAAGAAAGCGATGTGTTTTTAGTTTCTCATCTCTAATGTAAGGTACATACCTCAACGATTTTATAAATTTGTTGACATATGCCTTCATAGTGACCTGCCCCAACTTGTGTTTATGAAATGTCTTAATTTTTCCATCATAGTACCTTTTAGATAGGTATTTCTACTTAAATTATCTCTCAAATTTATTGCAGGTCAACTTGTTCTCTTGAATGCCCTTGACATTCTCAAGGTCTTCCTACCATATCTCAGTATTGTCTCTTAGATTAAATATGGCTACCCATACCTTCATATTCTCAGAATAATTGCATCCCCTAAAATATTTCTTTGAGTCCAAAAGCCATGCTTCAATTTCTTCATATTTCCTAACATCTCCATTGAAGGTAGGAGGTTTTTCCATTTTGAATTCATTAGGAAAAAAACTCCTTACAACCTTCCTCTTATTTTTATTGTGTAACCATGTTCTAGTTGTTGTGCTAGATAGTTTGTTTGAACTATCAATTCCATCTTTAGAGGCATCTGCTGAAGTGTCCTCACTAGTTGTATCCTCTTTTTCACTCATGTTTATATTCCTTGGCCTACTTCCCTCTGCCTTGTTGTTTTTTATCCATATTCTAAATTTTAGATGGAAAAGGAATATGTTTGGATGTGTGCATGTCCATATTATTGGCAACTAGTTCATGTTATCTTTTCCTTTATAAATTTGAGAGACTTTGCAGCACTACCACATTTACTTCTTCTTTCTTTTCATGGGCATTAATAATTCTTTCATTGTTTGCCTCATAACTCCCAAGTTCATCCCTCAAACTTATAAGAGTTTCCATCTAATAAGGAGGGAACTTCACTGCCTTTATCTCATCTGATTCATTTTCTTTATTCTGTGAAGTCCTTTCGATGCTATATTGTACCATTTTGTTATACATTTCCCTCCCTTTCTACTATTAGAAAGTCTTCTTATGTGCTGAAACAAAACATAAATGTTAGTTTTAATAAAATGATAAAATTCCCCCAACATATATATTATGCCTTGGATACCACAATATTGACCTTTGTTGGTCTGAGATTGAGATTTTATTGTTGCTACACATCACACTCAAATATGGTTAAATAAATCATTTAAATTTTAGTTCAAGCAATTGCATTATATAAAACCTTTAATAATGATAAGATTCAGCTCATATGTTCTCTTTTGAGTCCATTTAATCCAAGCATTGAACCTTAGCTTTGATACCTATATGTAACATATCCAACACCCTAATCCCTAATATAGGGTATCTAGGCTTGACCTCCAAAGTTACTTTATGGATATGATGTTATAAAAAATCCTCTTCCTCCAACCACCTTAAAACTTAATTTTAAGATTTCCATCATATTCTACTCATTGAGAGCTTTCCAACGATATAAAATTCATCCAAATCT
>Ga0068623_1000037_pt1 | contig 12465 bp, 9 predicted proteins | sample InSIn2SAF170_FD_77427 | JGI IMG/M metagenome (GOLD analysis project Ga0068623, IMG submission 77427) | Clean room microbial communities from NASA Spacecraft Assembly Facility at Jet Propulsion Laboratory, Pasadena, California, USA -... ... | reverse complement strand
AAATATGATGTTTAACACAGGATCTACTATCTGTGACGCTGGGAGAAGTTATAGATAATATGTTGTTTTATACAGAAACTACTATATGTGACTTAGAAGAATTGTAGAGGTGGGAACTTCAAATATAGGAGCACTCTTTAAGGAATTTAACTTTATTTACATAGGCAAATAAAGACCTGTAGCTTCAATTACTATACTCAAAGGAAGAAAACATAAGATGACGCATAACAAAGAAGACACAAAATCATACCCAATAACATATGGAAAACTTTTGATCTTCATTAATCAATAGTTGTATCCAGAAATTCAGTAGCTTAGTGTCTAGGTTCTCCAAATTTTGAACCCCTTCTCTCTAAATTTACCTCTTTTTATACATTACAAGACAGTTGGTGATCACAAAAACTATCAAACTACTTAATTATTTTCTTAACTATCTAGAGTAAAAATTATTACAAAACATTACACAGAGGGTAAAAGACACCTCATTCTAAAGAACATAGAATAACAGGAAGTAATAGAAGTTAGAAAATAATGATAATTATTAGCTTTTCAGCTCTATTGTTTGGCTACTAAGTTTCTCTGTAGATGCTTTAATAATGATTAAACCGTTTTAATTATAATAAATTTTGACAAAACCCTGTGCGTGAACTTGGGCTTACATATGTGTTAGACACGTTTTGATTGGCCAAAACACAAGGAAACCCAACCAATCACCTTTCTTTGAAGTTTTAGTCATCCACCGCTAATTTTGATTGACTCACTTAAATAGAAAAATCGGCTATTTTACGTGAAACATTAGTTTTCCATGGAACTGAAAGACTTAACATTTTGATTCATAAACCCGTCGGTCCACCTTAGCAGTGTGTAAGCTGTCTGATCATTCATTTAATCAATGGTTTGATCCTCCATAACTCATGAGATTTTAAACACGTTTGAAATAAATATTATCGACTCCTCATGTTCAACACTCCGTTGACTCCCATACGGACCTGATGGGAAATTTATACCACCAGCTAATAATCTATCGGGTCTGACTTTAGTCCTAAAACCCGATCATTTCTCAGCCTGATATCCATTGGATCTTGTATTTTTGGATGGATGACTGAGATTGGCCTGGACTTTGGCAAGATTGGACTACATCTGGTATATCGTCACGTCCAATAAGTTATCATCTGATTGACGTTGGATCTGTGACTTGTTGATCAAACGGCCCAGATCTTCTCGCAAGTATACCATCGCATTGGATTTCCGAAAAAAACCCATTCAAGCTAACTTGTGCAATTACCGAAATTCAAAGCCATCCCGTAAATCAAACAAAATACTTCATTTCTTTTAGACTTTGTGGGGGTAAAGCATATAAGGGAACTACATTAAGAACAAACCCCTGCAATGATTCTAGGCCACATGTTGTGGTCAACCATGCTCACATCGCAGTCAACTGTGGGGGTTGAGCCTTAATTAACCTTCGGGTTTATTGTTTTCTCGCAGAACACCTCATCATACTCATCAAGCTATCGTTTGACCATGCCCCTTAAACCTGCATGGCCTTTAAACAATAGTTTGATTTCTCATTTCTTTTAATTTTTATTTCTTTTTGTGATAAAGTTGAAAATAAGAAGAAAACAACAATGGAAGCTACAACATTTGCCTCCACTTGGGGATAGTGCTTTTGCCACAGAAGCACTAAGAACTGTAGATCAGTGCCTTCACCTCAGGCATGGAGTCATATGTTGCAACCAATTCAAATTCTATGGCATTTGTACACTAAATTCACTCTGGTATCTACAATGATAGGATGCTTATGCTTCAAAACTGGAAGTAATGCTTGAGGTACTACCCATTGATAGGTAGTTGTAGAGTTTCACCATCAAAATTCTCTGCAGCAATCTTCGTAAGGATTCTCATCAAAGTTTTGTTAATGGATTCAACCAATCCATTTCCTTGTGGATGATAACAGTTGAATGAGATAGCATAGCATTAGACTTTTGATGAAATCCAACAAACTTACTTGCACTAAACACTTGAGCATTGTCTGTTATGACTTTGACAGGGCATCCAAGTTTACTGAACATGTTTTCATCATATGTTTCTAGATCCTCATAGAACCAAGCCAGAACATCAGTGTATTTCCTGAAAAACCTAATATATCTCTACTTATAATTGAATGAAACTTCCTTGAATAAATTGACCATCTTGGGCTCCTTCTTAATTCCAATATTATGAGCTTGAATCTGTTCATCCCATGAAAGGAAACCAGTGCCTATTCCATTTTTGACATAGGCTCCATCAAAGAAGCACTTCCATACCCCTTCTATTTGCAACTTTGTATTTACATAGGCTGAAGCAAGCTGTCTTTGGTTATCTTCAACCAATTCTGCATTATCATGCAACATGAAGCAAGAAAAGTCATCTTTCTCCTGGTTATATACAGGTGAATTACTTGCTTCATCATCTATGATTGTTCTAATAAACCTTGTTTATCTGTACAGCCTCCTTTCTTTCCCACCTAAAATTGGTATGATAGCATAAGAAAAATCCAATTTCAAAACACCACCTAATTTAGCCCCCCATGACCTAGAAAGTAACATTCCAAACCTAGCAGGGATATTTGCTACCACTACATCCATTACCAAAATTTTAGCTGGAATCTGGGGCAGTGACACCACCATATCTTTAATGCCCCCCCAGCCAGTTGACTTTATGTGAATCAAAAGAATACAAGTTTCTGTAAGGTTTAGTAACCTATAAGCTTAGTTGTTTCATCACTTATAATGGCATAAGGTTATGTGAGGCTCTTGAATCAAACATACATTTGGGCAAGAATAAATCATGAACCAATAAGGAAATGTAGAAAGAATGTGTTGAAGAATCTACCTCCTCCACATGTGAACGAGAAACCACTACTAGTTTATCTTCTTGCAAATTCACAATGTCATTTATATTCACATTCTAAGATGGATTGATAAACTCTATAATTTCTCTTTGATAAGCTGGTGTTTTGACTAACTCTATGAGGGGTACCTGAGTTCTGATCTTTTCTAACTCTTTTGTGAAACTAAACACATGGCTCTGTTTAGTTTTCCTTTCATTCTCATCTTCATTTTTCTTCATGACTGAAATCTCTCGTGGAATGGAAACAAGTTTCTCTAAAGAAATTTTTTCACCTCTGTCTTGAGAAGACTCACCTTGAAGCATTTGAGTCTTGCTACTTGTATCCTACTATTGTTTTCCTTTATTCAACTGTTTAGCAGGCTGTGATTCTTGTTTTTGTGGAGTTGCCTTTTGTAAGGGAGCTGGAACTTGCTACTCACCTTCATCTTCTTGACTTCTAGATCTTTTCCTTGATCTCAAGTCATATTTTGTATGTAGTATTGCTTGCATAAAATCAGAAAACCGCTTCCAACATTCATCAATTTCATTATCATCATAGATGACATCTGTTTCTCTATATTCTCCTACCTCTACACCTATTTCATCTTCATCTACCGCATACAATGTGAAAATATGGTCATCATGATCCTTGGGATGCCCTGGTACTCCATCGGGATTTGCCTCTATATACAATGGTGCTTGAATCTGATCTTGATCTTTTATCTCCCTCTGTAAAATTTGCAGAGGTTGTCTTCTATCTTGAGGATTAAAATTTCTATTTTTTTTACTTGTCTCTAAGAACTCTTACTCTCTAATTCTAATTTAATCGATTTATTTGACAAATTTTTAATTACATTACTCATATCCTCTAGTGTTTGACTTTGAGAGGATTCTATCTTTGCCTTTCCCTTGTCTTGGATAGGCTGTGTCTCTGGTGTTTTGCCTGCAGCCATCAGATTTGCTTCGATCTCTAATGCATCTATTTGGATCTGATCAAGGGTTGGGGATCTCCTTTTGCTCAATGTAAATCCAAAATCTGACTCAAAAGCCCCTGCAAAAGTTATTTTGGCACTAGCGGGAGGGGGCTTAATCTCCACTAGAAGACTATTGTACAATTTATTAAATCTTTTGAAAAATTCAACTATAGTTTCATCATACTTCTTCTTTATAGCGTTAAACTCTGTTAATGAATACCCATGGTCTCTTTTTTCTCCCCATCTCTGGGTGAATAGGTGCTCCATCTCTTCCCAAGAAGGAATAGAGTTATTAGGAATCCCTTTCAACCATTTTCTCGCTTCTCCATCCAAGGATTGAACAAAAAGTCTTAAAACAACATCTAGATGTTCAACATTTAGGTTTTATGCAAAGTTACAAAGTACTGATACATAATTCTCAGTTGTTTGTTCATCTTCCCCTATAAAGCGAGGAAGGATTTTGAGGTATTCTTGTGGCATTTGATTCAATGGTTGTGGCAGTTGAAGAGGTGCATATCTATTCATCAAAAATGCAGGGGATGCCATGTTTGCTCCAAAATTTACTGAACCATGATTACCAACAGATGTGGAAATTGACCGAGGAGTAAATGGAGTGTGCAAAGGTGGTAATGCAGTTATAGGTTTAGGCTGAATAACTATAGCATATACTGAAAAAGAAACATACTCTAAAGACTGTTCTTGATAGTTGGGCTCTTGAAATGAATTGGATGTAAAAGGTAACTCTTGGTCAATAAAAGATGAATGTGAAAGATGTGATGAATTGTTGCCTGGTGCAGACAGTGTAGGACTTGGTGTAAGTGGAGTTTTAGGCCTTCTAAACCTCTTGGAAACTAGCCTTTCAAGGTCTGAAAGGGCTTGAACTTTCTACTGTGAGGTATCTGACCTTGTATGGGGTCTCCTTGGAGCCAAAGTTATTGCTTTTGTTCAAAACAACCAAATATTTCCTCCTCACTGAACAACCAGAGGAAAATATTGAAAACCCAGGGAAAAGTGCTCTTCTCTTCTCTCCTTGGCAGCAGCGCCAATTAATGTTGTACCTTAAGAAACCAATTTCCTGGCTGTATATAAATTGTGCTTAAGACATTAATGATTACAAAGATTGTCACTTGTTTGTCACTCAATTATATATTGTGTTCTCAAATGAAGGACCTGGGAAATCTGGTTCTTGATCCTCAATACTTATGTGACATGAGAACATCAGAATGCCATTTGATTGTTGAATATAAATGATGAATGAAGAAATATTGAATAATTCATAGACAATATGTTGTTTAACATAGGATCTACTATCTATGACACTGGAAGAAGTGATAGATAATATGTTATTTTATACAGAAACTACTATATATAACTTAGAAGAATTGCAAATTGAGAACTTCAAGTATAGGAGCACTCTTTAAGGAATCTAACTTTATTTACATAGGCAAATAAAAACCTGCAACTTCAATTACTATACTCAAAGGAAGAAAACATAAGATGACACATAACAGAGAAGACATAAAATCATACCCAACAACGTATGGAAAACTTTTGTTTCTTCATTAATCAATAGTTGTATCCAGGAATTCAGTAGCTTAGTCTCCAGGTTCCCCAAAATTCGAACCCCTTCTCTCTAAATTTACCTCCTTTTATACATTACAAGGCAGTTGGTGATCACCAAAATTGTCAAACTACTTAATTATTTTCCTAACTATCCAGAGTAAAAATTATTACAAAACACTACAGAGAGGGTAAAAGACACCTCATTCTAAAGAACATAGAATAAAAGGAAGTAACGGAAGTTAGAAAATAATAATAACTGTTAGCATTTTGGCTCTGGTGTTTGGCTACTGAGTTTCTCTGTCATTACTTTAATAATGATTAAACCATTTTAATTATAATAAAATTTGACAAAACCCCACGCGTGAACTTGGGCTTACGTATGTATTGGGCACGTTTTGATTAGCCAAAACACAAGAAAACCCAGCCAATCACCTTTCTTTGACGTTGTATTCATCCATTGCTAATTCTGATTGTCTCACTTAGACAACGGAATCAACTATTTTACGTGAAACATTAGTTTGCCATGGAACTGAAAGACTTAACATTTTGATTCATAAACCCGTCGGGTCCACCTTAGTTGTGCATGAGTTGTCTGATCATTCGTTCAATCAACGGTCTGATCCTCTGGAACTCACGATATTTTAAACCCATTTGAAATAAATCTTATCGAGTCCGCCTATTCAACGCTCCGTTGACTCCCATACAGACCTGATGGGAAATATATACCACCAGTTAATAATCTATCAGGTCTGAATTTAGCACTAAAACCCAATCATTTATCCGCTCGATATCCTTTGGATCCCATATTTTTGGATGGATGGCTGAGATTGGCCTAGACTTCAGCAAGCTTGAATTACATTTGATATACCATCGCGTTTGATAAGTTATTGCTCGATAGCCGTTGGATCTGTGGCTTATTGATCAAACGACCCAGATCTTCTCGCAAGTATACCATCGCATCAGATTTCTGAAACAAATCCATTCAAGCTAACTTGTGCGATTACCAACATTCAAATCCATCTCGTCAATCAAACAAAATACTTCATTTCTTTTAGACTTTGCGGGGGTAAAGCATATAAGGGAACTACATTGAGAACGAACCCCCGCAATGATTCTAGGCCACACGTTGTGGTCAACCATGCTCACTTCGTGGTCAACTAGGAGGGTTGAGTCTTAATTAACCTTCGGGCTTATTCTTTTCCTACAACACACCTCATCATACTCATCAAGCTATTGCTTGACCATGCCCCTTAAACCTGCATGGCCTTTAAACAATGGTTTGATTTTTATTTCTTTTTGTGATAAAACTAAAAATAAGAAGAAAATAACAATGGAAGCTACAACAAGACCCAAAAAAATTCAACAAGAAGGAGAAATAAAATATTGTTGCAACTACACAATAAGATCTAGGATCTAGTTCCAGAGATGTAACACAAATCATAGCCATGGGAATGACAGGTAAGGATTCAATTGCAAGTACTAGATCTTGTAACAAGTCCATTGAAACTCAAAATGAAAGAGAATGAATAGAGATTTTCCATATTAGAGTCATCACAAAACATAACAAAGTAGATCATTTGTTTGATAGTGGATCACAAGAAAACCTCATTTTAGAAGACATTGTCAAGAAACTAAATTTGGAAACCATTCCTCCTCTTAATCCTTATCCTTTCTGTTGGGTATGTGACAATGCCAAAATGAAAGTGATAAGAAAATGTATACTTAAATTTGATCACTACAAATTTTATTGATGAGGTAGAACTTGATGTAGTACCACTTGACATTTGTGGGATTGTTTTGGGAAGACCATACTTATATGACACGAAAACCATCTTTCATCGCCTTGAGAAAAAGTATCATTTGTTTAAAAATGGGATTTAGTATATTGTTAGAGCACATCGCAAGAAGTTGAATTTGTCTTTTGTGAATTTTGGACAAATGAAGAGGTTTGTTATAAATGCTACTCAATTTTTTGCATTGTTAATGAGTAAACATAAAGATGTTGATGAATCAAAAGCCTTCCCAGAATGTGATGCAAGATTAAAATATGATTTAGTTGAAGTTGTTAACAAATGTGATAAGATGTTTTTGGAATCTAATGTGTTGCCTCCTAAAAGAGGAAAACAACATGAAGTTCAATTGCAGCAGGATGATTCACTTTTGAACATTGGTATGAACAAGTTTCCAGTTTTAGAGAATGCAGGAATCAAGAAGTAGATGTAAGAGCTACTTAACAAAGGGAAAATTAGTTCTACTACATCTTGTGGGTATCCTAATGTTTTGGCTTTGAGGAAGGATGGTGCATGGCAATGGTGATCACATTTGGTGAAGATTCAATCCAAATACAAGGCTAGACATGATAAGTATCGTGTTGACCACAATTTTTAGGTTGGCGAGGAAGTAAGGCTTTGAATCACAAAAGAAAAACTTCAAGGTGAAAGGAACTTGAAATTTGGTAAGACTTTTTTGATTGAAGACCTAGGAGAGAATGTTCAGATTTTTGAATAGAAGTTTCCTCTCCTGAAAATCTTCAAGATTTGCAGCAAGATTCTATCCTTGGCAGGAAAAAAAAGGAACGAGAAGCACCTTCGTATGAGGCTCAGAGGCACAAATCCAAGCAACACTAAATGGATAAATATTGGAAGGGTGAGGGAACTGTACCCTCATCTGTTTGTTGACTTAAAATAGTGTTTTGGAGGTCCAAAAGCTTCCATTTGGGAGCAATGATCTAGGGGATCAGTAAAGTTTGACAAAGTGTTAAAAAGTGCTCAAAACATATGCCGAAGCATAGATATCGATGACTTGAATCCAACAAAACTTAAATCACTCAAAATTGATGTCTTATGCTCTTGATATTGTGTTTTGATCATTTTCCCAAACAGGTAAAAAATTTGTAGATTGGATGTAGGACTGCTAACTGGGCAGTCCATATGCTGACTAGGTAGGTTGACTGTGCTTCTTGGGCCAATGGTAGGCTGCTAAGTGGCCTCACCGCATTAGTTGAATTTTTGTGTTTTGATTGGTCAATTTTTTGGTTTGTTGGACATGGGCCAATGGTGGGAAACCATATGGCCTCCCAATGGGCTGGCAAAATTTAGTTATGGCCAAATGGGCCTCCAGGAGATTCAAACACAAGACTTTTGAACTAGAAGCACAATGCTCTACTACAGTGCCATGGGTGTGACTTAACCATTATAGTGACACATTTCTATTTAAACTTTATGTATTGTTGTGTTGGGGAAAGAGGTCGGGGCTAAGCTCTGGCCCCTAGTCACCTCATTACCCACGGGATTGCAGGAAGGTGGGAGTTGAGGGCTGGGCTTAGCTCCAGCCCAAGGTTTCGATACCCACAGGTTATAACCACCAGACTGCAGTAATACCTGAAGCACCAACAGTTGAGGGGGCGGAACTTTGGGGACTAGCCCATGGTCTCGACACTACCATGTAACCATAGCTAGGAGAGTTTGGAGCGACACTCGTAAGGGGTAAAGATTAAGCCTAGCCTAAGGTCTACCCTAAACTATATGACTAGAGGTGGATCATTTTGGAGCTATGGTGTCGGGATCAAAAGAATGGGAACCAGCCCCAGGTTATATGGCACCACAGGACCTTAGCATATTGCTCGGCAAACGGCGCAAGGGTTGGGCCCTAGCCCAGGCCATATGGCCTTTCATGTTACTAGAACGTAGCAAAATCACATGTGACACCAAATGGCCACAACCCTGAACCTTAAGCAACTAAGCTGGCAGGGGTGGGCCGTTGGCCCTGGCCCTCGACCACATGGCCCATGTGGCCCAAATTTTCCACTCACGGGAGTTATTGGGAAACTAAATGAGGCAACAAATTGCACCCAATCCAGCTTAAATCTTACCGGCGCTGGGTGAAATTATCGCTTGGAGGTTCCATAGTAGGCAAATTCGTAGAATGGTTAGTAGGTTAGTGGAGTTTGTAGAGTAGTTAGCAGTAGTTAGCAGAGAAAACTTCTAGAGAGCATAACTTCTTTAGTTTTTGGCCAAATTGAGCCCAAGAAGAACCCAAATGGGGGTTTTTTACTGTTCTGAAGCCATTGGAGACATAATTTTACATTTTGAGCACTTTAAATCCATATAAACACAAATTTGAGCACTTAATGAAAGAGGCCCAACATTAGAAGCTGGACTAGGAGATGTAGCCCAAGAGAGTAGTGAACTGCTTTATCATTTTGACTATTATGTGTTTTTCATATGGTAGATTTGTCTTGGTTTATTATGTTAACTAAGTTTTTAAAACCATTATTTTATGTGTTTTCCAAAGTGATCCATTGCCTAAAATACATAAAATTTTACTTGCAAATTTTTCCATCACCTTCAAGTTTACATAACAGATCATTAATGACCTTTGCTAAGATGGGGTTCTTTTAACTCTTGTTGTAGACAATGAAATGAAGTGAAGCACCCTTCACCCACATTTTTGAGTGGAAGAGATGGTCATCTTCCTTCGGATCTTCAAGCTCACTTCGCTAAACACTGCTGGTAGCAACGGTGGCATTGGGTCCTTCATCAATGACTTGTTTCCCCTTTTCAAGGCCTGGTTCAGGGTCAGAACCGTCATGTGACTGCGAAGCTTTCAGCTCAGCCACAATTACTACTTTGCACGACATTCATTTATATTATGAGTGGGGTTGTTGTGGAACTTGCACTACTTTACCATGTCTTTCTTTGTCTTCCCAATGTTATTTTTTTCTTGCAATGTTGATGGGTTGTCCTAGGGGGTTCAACCCTAGCTACGTCCTTTTTTATCTAGTTTCGTGGCACCTTTTCCTTCTTCATTTTCGCAGATCCAAAGTATTTCTTCTTTTGTTTAAAATTTTACTTGATTCTAGCAGCATATTGGTATGCTACTCCCAATGAGGAAATGTCCATGAACTCCATTTCTATTTGGATTTATTTGTGCGAACAACCATGATACTTGAGCACCATATGTCACTTGAAGTCCTCAAAACCCAACTCCATTTGTGAGGTATGAAAGATATTTGTGAACTCTGGCACTTCTTAGTCCCTTTCCTATCATACTATGGTCCATTTTATATACTTGTCTTCAAAGCTTACCACAATGTACTATTATTCCTTAATAGCATCCATGAAAGAGTTCCAAGAGGGTGCGACTAAAATAGTGTTGATTCTTCCATAAACCTTTTCTCATAGTAATTTTCCCACCAGTCCTTGACATTGGGGGGTGACTTTAAGCAATGAAAAAGTAATCTTCTCTCTATTGGAAAAATTATGCACTAGAAAGAATCCTTCCAATAGATTTAACCATTTATCTACAACATCTGTATCTATTTTTCCTTTAACTATAGGAATATCAAAATAAACTTGTACCTTAAATGGGTTGATGCCTCTAAAGTGGATTTTGGTTGAATATGTGTCACCTATTGGTATTTTTCAAATGATTTGGGAAAAAATATCCATCATTTCATTCCTTTATCGCTCGAGGGCCTCTTCGAGAAACAATTTGATAAGGTCTATTGCTCCCTCATATTTATTTTCTTCTTCTATGGGAGGCCATCAGGTTGAAGAGGAAAATATTGCAAGGATTCAAGCAGTGCAACTCTCAACTCCTTATATCTTGACCTTGTTGGGGGCATGCATAGAAAAATAGAGAAAGAGCAGACCACTTTGATACCCTTTGATTTGGATCTATGAAGGGAATGAAATAAAATTTCGATATAAAATAGAAACACAAAGATACAATGAAAATAAACTTCAATTAATAAATAGAAAATGTTGAAAATTGTTTACATGAAGAATGAAAATAAACTAGCTTGAATGATGGTAACTTATCTTTGAGAAGAGATGTGATGACTACATGTCTCCTTGAATTGTGTTACAATGAGACTTAGAGGCCTTTTTATCATGAATCAACAATGAGAAGCAATAAACATCCAAAACCCTAGCCGTAGGAAATGAAGAACCAAAGGCTTATGGGCCCTAATAGGGTAAGTTAGAATGTCAACTGATCAAGGTCATAACTTTGGCATACGATCTTTGTTTGACACAAAGAATAACCCATTATAAAGGTACATCTGAGGAGAACAACCTCTGAATGATAAAATTAGTTAAAGACTCGTGTTTTCTCATTTCTCCAAAAAATGTCATGTAGGGCCTAAAAATGACTCTGGAAGTTTAGGACCTGAAAAATGCCAAAATAGGAAATTGTCCTAAAAAATAGGACACTGATAAGAAACTGTGTTGTGATCCAAGTGGAATAGGTGGGTAGCCACCAATATCCACCTAGATCATGTTACATTATTACATCAACTTACATGTAATAAATACACAATGACAATGAGGGTGAAGGTCATGAAGAAGGTGGGTGAGTGGAGAGGTAAGGAAGGTAAGAAGGCTTCACCCACCCACCAAGAAAGGAGTTATTTTCCCCTAGATTGTATAATAGGAAAAACCCTCCCTTGGAGTTTCTACAAAGAGTCACTTGGAAGGACCAATTTTGATTGACTTAAAATATGAAAAACAAAATAGTAGAAATAAAATTCGTAAGCAGAGCATAGGTGCCTTTACTCTGGGAAAGTGACCTAGAATGAGCGACATCACCCTATCCTGAAATAAATTTATGAATGTATAATTGGCCATATATATTATTTGAGGTGTGATCATCTTAGTCCAATATAAGGATATATTGGTTTCATTGATTCCATAGAACGATGCCTTAATCTTATTAATCTAGGCACAAAAGGTCCTAGTACCTAACAGATACCTCCTCCTCTATGTTGGGTGTGAAGCCTGATTATCTTCTTTATTGAGAAGTATCGCTGCATTGGAACCCAGTTCGTAATATGGCTGCAACGCTGCCCATAAAAGTGCACCACCAAGGGGGTCCAGGCGGGTGACGTCGGTTATTTGGAGGCCCCCCCACTTGGCGAGGGATCAGGGATAATGCCCCCGAAGCTAAAAATAGATGTAAAATTGTCTTGTAAAATGTTGTAACTTTGTAGTCAACCTGGGTCGTTCATTAGGCAGAAATATGACGATAGAAGTTATGTTTAATTTAGGGTTTTTTT
>Ga0068623_1000036_pt1 | contig 12523 bp, 7 predicted proteins | sample InSIn2SAF170_FD_77427 | JGI IMG/M metagenome (GOLD analysis project Ga0068623, IMG submission 77427) | Clean room microbial communities from NASA Spacecraft Assembly Facility at Jet Propulsion Laboratory, Pasadena, California, USA -... ... | reverse complement strand
GAGGGGAAGGTGAAGACTTGATTCCGTTTTGTATTGAAGGAGGAGCGGGAGAATATCTTGAAGATACTGCAGGCGCAGAAAGAGTTGGGTTTGGATGTAATGCCGTGTTCGCAAACGGATCTATCTTCTCGGGAGCACGAAGCTGAAATTGACTATAAGGATCTGTTTGTGATTGCTGCGGTAGGGGCGGCGGCTGGTGAACTGGAGGTAATTGATGCTGAATCATGGGCGGACTGGCTATCAGAGACGCAACTGGTGCTATTGGCTGACGAGGTGGCCCTTGAGGTGCTTGTGTAAAGGCACGGGTGGGTTGCACAGGTGGTCTCGGCCTAGCTGTAACGGGTAGCTCTTCGAAAAATCCTGAAGCACTCCTACTCGGCTTTGGAGCCGACTTGACGGGTGCACTGCCTGAACGATCGATAGGCGCCGCAGTCTGCTGTGAGGCTGGCGACAGTGTGGATGGTTGGTTGAAAAGCGTAGAAGTGGGTGTAAAAGGCGACTGAAGTACCTTTTCAGTGTTCATGCTATTGGTGCGTGGTGGGGGCGCAACGTTAGCTGTGGAAGGTAATGTGCGAGGAATGTGAGCTTTCACTTTTGGCGCAAGGTCCATGGGAAGATCATAAGGTGACTTATAACCTCCTTTGGACTGGTCGACGAAACTTTCGGCACGATTGTTAATGTTGAGTTGTTGTGGACGGGGCTGAAAGGCCGTCGTCGAGGGAGGTATTTGTCTTGATAGGCCCATATTGTTATGTGTTACAGTTCCGAACTGGGTGAGCTCGGAAGTTGTTGGCTGATGGGGTGCATACATGTTTGAATTCTGTCGCTGGGAGGTCTGGTACTGTTGGTTCTGTGATGGCCGCACATTGGTAGGAAGTGTAGGAGGCTCTGGTTCTTCATCGGAATCAGGTAGAAGGTCATCAGCATCTTCGACTAGAAATTCCTCCTCATCTCCCATAGCAGCTTTCCAAGGATCTTCATCGTCACCTAGCGTCCCCGCGAAAGCTGCCGCAAAATCGGGCTCTTTAGGTTGAGACGCTGTAGGGGCTATTGCTGGTGCAACCTTTGGTAGAGGCGGCGAACCAGATTTCTCCGGCCGCAATACCATTCCATGCAGTACGTCCGAAGTATCTTTCCTCTCTAGTCCCGGTACAGACATTACATCCATTTGTGACTCATGTCCAATGTTGTCAAAGAACCCGCCAGCTTCATTGGCCTCTATGCTCGTGAACGCAGGCACATTTGTAGGCGTTTCTTCTGCAGACTCGGACTCGGTTTCCGCCGGCGCACTGATGAGAGGAATGCCCTCCTCGAAGCGCACTTCCTCGTTGGTGATGGGAAACTCTTCATCATGCTCTGGTTCTTGCTGGGTGGAATCGGTTATTTCATGAGCACTAGACAATGCCTGCCTGTCGTCGAAATAAGATTCCTGCTCGTCAATCTCGTTGACGGGTTCGGCGCCCGCTTGCGCTGATGTCTCATGGCTTGTATCGATCGTGGATAGATCAGGTTGTGGCGTTGGAAATGAGGATGTTCGGTGCACGGAGTCTAAAATATGTGCTGAGTCGGTCCGTCTTATGCCCCAGGCGGGATCCAAGCGATATGAACTGTCATCTTCCTCCAGCTCTTCAAAGCTAAAGTTGTGCGATGGCTTGCCTAGCTGCTGATTAGAGTCCGAATTTGGTGCTCCTGAGCCTGCAGCAACAGCATCGAGATCGGTATCACTTTCTGGATGAAATACAGGTTGCCAATGGTTCTCTTGTTGTTCGACCAAGACTTCATCATTGCCGTCGTCGTGCGGGTGACTAGAGAAGTCCATGATAATGGTCTTCAATGCTGGTGGTACTGTTCATGGATCAGTCATGCATTGTGCTGAGGATGTATATGACGTGTTCGCAATCGACTTACATGTACAACTCAGGACAGAAACGAAGTGTCATTAAGAGCAATATTGATACATGTCGCAGCCTATCGCGACGGCCGTGAAGAGAGAGAGCAGACCTGGGAGGTAGACTGCGAAGCGCAATGACTGGGGTGCTAACTACAGTAGATGCGAGGATTGTCCCTATTGACACGGGGAGCACTCCACGCGCCACACGAGCGCAGTTTGGCTTTAGGGAGAGGGAGGCCGCTACCCAGCATGATCTCCACCCTTCCCGCAACGCTAAGGCATCAACCTAAAGTTGGCCGCCGAGCCTCGTGCCTGCGCGCCTGTGCCCTGGTTGTACTCCGTATGAACACTTCAACACGTTAGCATTAGGCGATACCTTCTGAAATTCTGCCACCGTTACTCACCGACGATTCATATATGATACGGCTTGGTCCGATTCGGTTGCGCCCAACTTTTTGTCTTTGTATCAACATCCTACTTCGAAAACACCCATAGACTAGCATTACTGGTAATTTGGTTTTCTGAACGATTGACACATGACGAATTAAGTCAGATTTACCAGTCAACAACGCTTGTGGCGAGACTGTAATGATGGAAAGTGGTGATGCCTATGCCTTATGATTATCAGCCGACCACCGGACACGACTCGGATGCCGAAGATGACCTTGATCTCGACGAGTTGGACTATGCCACTCCAAAATTACAAACACAAGGCAGAGAGAATAAGCGGTCCACGCCATGGAGAGCTGGTACGGGAACAAACCCAATCCCGCTAAAACCTTTGCGCGAGCCTGCATCTCAGCGTTTCTGGCAGACCAAGCCTCGAATCAAGCAGACGAACCACGATGATGATCTCGAAGGCCTTCTTGGCAATGAATTCGATGAGGATTCCAGAGGTTGGAACGTCCGCCGCTCAGATCGAGTTTCGAGAAAAACCACTCCTGCGGTCTCGCCCCGGCCTCGACCCCGACCAACCACAAGGCAGAGCATGCAGTTACCTGATTTCGTGCGACAAGGAATTGCCGACATGCGCCAGGAGCAAACAGAAGTGAATAATAACAATTCTCGTGAGATACATGTAGGACGTCAGCCGAAGCTGAGATATCCTGCAAATATTGTCTCCAATGCGAAGTACAGTGTGTGGTCTTTCCTGCCTCTCACGCTTTACAATGAGTTCAGGTTCTTCCTAAACATCTACTTTCTGCTCGTCGCTCTATCGCAAATTATTCCTTACCTACGCATTGGCTACATGTCTACGTATATCGTGCCACTAGCGTTTGTACTGTTCATCTCGATTGGCAAGGAAGCTTTTGATGACATCGCTAGGCGAAGACGTGACGCCGAAGCGAATTCAGAACTGTACACAGTCCTACTGTTTGACCAGGATGCCGTAGTTCGACTAAAGCACTCCCGTGCAAGGGAGATCCAGAAGAAGTCTAGAGATCTTAAGGTCGGTGACGTGCTGAAGCTCGAGAAGAACCAGCGAGTGCCGGCCGATGTCATCATCTTAAAGAGTACTCAAGCCGAAGCCATTGTCGAGGCTGTTCCTGAGCAACCTGACGCTGACGAGTCTACTGCTGCTGAAACTTTTATTCGAACCGATCAGCTTGATGGTGAAACCGACTGGAAGCTCCGCATCCCATGTCCGCTGTCTCAGTCCCTCGACATCAGTGATCTACGAAGACTGCGAATAACCGCAAGTGCTCCAGATCAGAAGGTCAACGAGTTTGTGGGCACCGCAGAATTGGCCCCAGCTGCTGTCGTTTATGACCCACACGTTGCAAAAGCAGAAAATGGCAACGTCCAAGACAGTGAAACGGCAGACCAAACAAACCAGGACGTGCCAAGCGTGACCTCTGTACCGCTCGGCATCGACAACACTGCTTGGGCCAACACCGTTCTAGCCTCAAACACCGCAACTATCGCTGCCATTATCTACACTGGCAAACAGACGAGGTCTGCCCTGTCGACCAGTCCTTCACGGTCGAAGACAGGATTGCTAGAGATGGAAATAAATACCTTGACTAAGATTCTCTGCGTCATGACCTTCAGCCTCTCCATCACTTTGGTGGCACTCGAAGGATTTGAGCCGTCCAACAAGAAACCATGGTATGTCGCAATTATGATATATCTCATCCTATTTTCGACGATCATCCCAATCAGCCTGAGGGTCAACCTTGATATGGGCAAGACGGTGTATGCCTACTTCATCGAGCATGATAAAGGCATCCCGGATACAGTGGTAAGGACCAGTACCATACCTGAAGACCTCGGAAGAATCGAATATCTACTGTCCGACAAAACAGGCACTTTGACCCAAAACGAGATGTCCCTGAAGAAAATCCATGTTGGCACTGTCTCCTATGCTGGTGAAGCCATGGAGGAAGTCAACACATATATTAACCAGGTATTTGCTCATGATGGCCAGAAGCAGATTGGACTTGTCCAAGGCACTACAGGACGTAGTCGTCGAGAGATTGGGACACGAGTCCGAGACCTTGTTATCGCTCTCGCATTATGCCACAATGTGACACCATCCACCGAAGAAATAGATGGCGAGCAAATTACATCCTACCAAGCGTCCTCCCCAGACGAGATTGCAATCGTAGAGTTCACTGAGAGCGTTGGACTTCGACTTCAGCAGCGAACTCGTGAAAAGATCGTTTTGCAATCCACGAAGACCAACAAAATAGTCATGACAGCCAGTATACTCGAGATATTTCCGTTCACATCGGACAGCAAGCGCATGGGTATTGTTGTGCGACTGCACTCGTCGATACCTGAGTATTCAATAGCCGACGATCTTGTGTTCCTTCAAAAAGGCGCCGACACGGTTATGTCTTCGATCGTGGCTGCAAATGATTGGCTGAATGAGGAAACAGCCAACATGGCTCGAGAAGGTCTAAGAACACTAGTGGTAGGTCGCAGGAAGCTATCGCAGCAGCAGTACGATGCCTTCGTGGTAGCTTACCACGAAGCGTCCTTATCGCTTCGTGACCGGGATATAGGTATGGCCTCAGTCGTTAAGGCCCATTTGGAACATGACCTCGAACTGCTTGGTGTCACTGGTGTTGAAGATCGATTGCAAAAGGACGTCAAGCCATCTCTTGAGCTTCTTCGAAACGCCGGAGTTAAGATCTGGATGTTGACGGGAGACAAAGTTGAGACAGCGAGGTGTGTCGCGATATCAGCTCGACTTGTCGGACGAGGCCAACACATCGCTACAATCGCCAAAATAGCAAATAAGACGCAAGCACAGGATGCACTCGACATGATCCGCAATCGACCGGATTCGTGTATGCTCATCGACGGCGAGTCTCTCGCGATCATGCTCTCCCAGCTGCGACAACAGTTCATTTCGATAGCGGTCACTCAGCCAGCTGTAGTTGCGTGTCGTTGTTCACCCACTCAGAAGGCGGACGTTGCTAACCTAATCCGAACTTACACTAAGAAAAGAGTGTGTTGTATCGGTGATGGTGGTAATGATGTGAGTATGATTCAAGCCGCAGATGTCGGCATTGGTATCGTTGGCAAAGAAGGTCGACAAGCATCTCTTGCGGCAGACTTTAGTGTCACACAGTTTTGCCATCTCACGAAGCTTCTCGTATGGCATGGCCGCAACAGCTATAAGCGATCAGCGAAGCTTGCACAGTTCATCATTCATCGCGGTCTGATCATCAGCGTGTGTCAAACTATGTACAACATTGCGGGACATTTTGATCCAAAAGGGTTATTCAAGGACTGGTTACTTGTGGGTTATGCTACAGTGTACACTATGGCGCCGGTGTTCTCACTTGTGTTGGACAGGGATGTGGATGAGAAATTAGCAAATCTCTATCCAGAGCTCTACAAAGAGCTCAAGACCGGACAAAGTCTCAGCTACAAGACCTTTTTTACGTGGGTGATGGTTTCGATCTACCAAGGTATTGTAATTCAGGGTTTGTCACAATTGTTGGTAGGAGCCGTGGATGGTCCTCGAATGCTAAGCGTTAGCTTCACAGTGTTGATCTTGAATGAGATTATTATGGTTGCCGTATCTGTTACGACATGGCACCCCATTATGATTATGAGCATTGTGGGAACAGGAGCATTGTATGCCGCGAGCATACCATTTTTGAGCAATTACTATGATCTTGAATACGTGGCGAGTTGGAGTTGGGCATGGCGAGTGGCAGCTGTTGCAGCAATTAGTCTTGTGCCTGTATGGAGCGGCAAGCTGATCGGTAGGGCTTGGAAGCCTCCGAACTATCGCAAGGTTCAAGCCATATAAGACTTCATCAATTGAATTATAAGAATTTATGCACAATCAGAGATGCTACCGTGCTGTTTTTAGTATTCATAGCCAAACATAATGATATACTCTCTAATGAAGGGCTGACTCTGGTCACGTGTCGTTCGTGGTTATGGCAGCCCACCTTTGAATATGCCTACATGCGCCATATGGTTATGACTGGTATGACATTTATCTGTGAAAACGACTCTTCTGCGACTCTGAGTAGAACGAGCAGCCGGACTGCCTTCGTCTGGGAACGACTGTGTCGTCACTCATCCACCATACGAAATCAAATTACTCCAAAGCGCCGTCTTGCATGTAAAGAGGGTTAGCCGGCGTTACTCTGGTGGTAGGCCAAAGTTGCAAGCGATACAGCCGAAATGGCATCTTACTTGAGCTCTTACTTTGGTACTGGCACCGCTAACACTCAGACTCCACAATATCAACAGCAATATCCAAATCCGCAACCGGCACAACCATCAACCACCTGGGGAGGGACTTTCTCGTCACGACTGGCTGGACTTCGAACTGCCCTAACCAGAGACAACGAGGAAGATGACCCCGATAACGAAGACTGTTCTCATGTATCCAACGTCCTACGAGCCTACTACATCGAGAAAGGCAGGCCTTTTCCGGAATGGTTGCCGCCCGACCCTAAGAAGCCAGCGGCAACACCTGCTGTCCAGCCACCAGCATTCGGACAGTATGGCAACATGTACGGTGGTCAGTACGGGAACAATATGGGCGCACCTCACAGTCGTGGTAATTCGGTTGGAAGAGGGGGGTTGAGTGACCTTTGGGATTCCGGTCCAGCACAATCTGCACCGCAAGCACAAAGTTTACGAGTCCCACGCTCAACACCTCAATCCTTGAGACCTGTTGATCCAGCAGGTCGCCAGGGCAGCTCGGAGTTGGTCACTTCTCAAGCTAGACCATTACCAAGCCAGCGAGCTGGTAGTTATCAAAATGTTCAACCCACCCAAACACAGTCGTCTGTCATTGGATCGCGTGATCGGCTGCGCGCAAGACTACAAGGCAGTAGCGGACGGAACAGTCCCAACAACCTAACTCAAGGCTCACGAACTAGTCAGGACGGTCAAGATCACCAATACAGTGCTTCAGGGGGATACGATGGGTCAGCATCCGGTTATGGAGCTCAATCGTACCAACAACGGTCTGGAGGCTATGGAAGATGAAATGACAATTTGATACTGCCCACAGTCACCACGGTCACTCACAAAGCCTTGGCAACCGTTTCAAAGAGTTGTTTTAGGTCCCTACAGTCACATCTGAAACCAAGATTCTGCATACCCTACACTAAGAAGATACCTTTCTGTCAGTTCGTGGACCCGTTTGACACTGAGGCTACATTGCCATGCCTTGGAGGTAAACTATCGTAATTCTGCATCCGGGAGAGCTTCAATCATTTCCTTTCGGAAATCGTTTTAGCCTGGAGCAGAGCCCTGCCATCCTACGACGAACACAACCCAGGACCGAGGTCATTAAGCGAGTAAGCAATGCACCGAGTTTTGAGTCCCAGTCTATAACCATCAACTTCGATGACATACGCCATCTCGTGGCAGGCTCCGTTGGTTGCGATTCCCAGGATATCTCCACAGCCTGACACCTGAATAAGGTTGAACGAGTTGTTCTTTATCGTACGGATTTCGAGCCTCTTGAATCGTATTGCGCGTTTCCTGAGATCGAATTATCGACAGCGTCCACGTGAATGGCAGAATCCTAGCCACAGTTTGAGTACTGTGGAAGTAATTTTGCTACGAGGAATTAGCGACTAGTCTATACCTGCAGCTATAGACTGCTGCATCATATGGTACTGCTTCTCACTACAATCTCTATACAGCAGCCTCATGTCAGAGCCAGATGAGTATTTCGAGGTATTCGCTCATGTTCTATCTAATTTGCTAGCCTTACATTATGTCGTCTTGATAAGGCAGAATTATAATTCTTGGCCATTCGAAACGACGACGACTTCCATCGGCAAGCGACGTGAAGATTTGCGTAGACAGACTAGAGACAGATTATCCAGGGTCTAGATAGAAGCCTGGATTGGAAGACGATGATTTTGAAGTCTTAATGTCTATTTTACGCCATCTCATTCCTAGATCAACCTAGTGCGTTACGTCTCTCCACTGCTTGTATACAGTAGTTTGACAGTAGTTTGAGTAGTAAGCGTGCCGAGGTTCAGGACGTCCTCTCCAAGTTCCCACCCCGAGGAGCACTACCATCACCCTCCTCCTTCTACCTATACAGCCATACCTGCCCGTCCTTTTAGTGAAAGGCACAGCGATAACGACCTACCTGCCCTACTATTACAACTTTCGTCCGGTATCACATCAACTGTTGCATCCATTACTCCTTCAAATAACATCTCGACCGAGCATCACCTCAGCACTTTATCAATCCAACATCATCCCCAAGCACACCATTAAACACCACCACAGAAACATAACCCAACCTAACCTAACTTCGAAAGCCCACCACAAACACCCCTCCATCAAAAATGTCCACCTCCCTCCCCTCCACCCTCAAAACCCAACCCCCACCCCAAACCTACGCAATCCTCCAATTCCCCCAACCCCACACCCTCCTAATAATATTCAATCGCCCCCGCCAACTGAACAGCATCTCAACCCCAATCCACCACTCCATGCACGCCCTCTTCGCCTGGTTCGACAACGAGCCCTCTCTCCGCGTTGCCATCGTCACCGGTCTAGGCCGCGCCTTCTGCTCCGGCGCCGACCTAAAAGAATGGAACGCGCACAACGCCGCGCGCGCCGCTGGAAAAGCTGGCGTTCGCCAACCGTTTCCGTCCAGCGGTTTCGCTGGCCTGTCCAGGCGTACGGGGAAGAAACCTGTTATCGGCGCTGTTAATGGCGTTGCGTTTGGGGGCGGGATGGAGGCTGTTGCGAACCTGGATTGTGTTGTTGCGTGTCGGAGTGCGGGGTTTAGTTTGCCGGAGGTTAAGAGGGGTGTTGCTGCGGCGGCGGGGGCGTTGCCTAGGATTGTGAGGACGGTGGGGCGTATGAGGGCTATGGAGATGGCGCTTACGGGACGGGTGGTGAGTGCGGAGGAGGCGGAGAAGTGGGGGTTTGTTAATTATGTTACGGATGATCATGCGGATTTGAAGAGTGAGGATGTCGAGAGCGTGGTTGGACGGCCGGTAGTGCAGAAGGCGTTGGAGTTGGCGGGGATGATTGCGGGTAATAGTCCTGATAGTGTTATTGTTAGTAAGAGTGGGATTAATGCGGGTTGGGAGGATGGGAGTGCGGAGAATGCGACACGGGTGCAGGATTTGTTGTGGGGGGAGAAGTTGGGTGCGACGGAGAACATTAGGGAGGGGGTGCTTGCTTTTGTGGAGAAGAGAGAGCCTAGGTGGAGGGATAGTAAGTTGTGAGTTTACAGCACTTGTGGTGGGAGAAAGAATGACAGGTGGAAATACTGTGTGTTTGCTTTAACTTGTAGTGTTGAAGTTTCAATGTTTTCTATTACTGATTTGACGCCTTGATCCATATGCTAATTAAACTCCGTACGATATTGTTCGGATCGCTTGGTGACGCTCGCACAAGGGCATCTACACCTAGCAGATCGTGGTCTTCTCAGTCTTGTAGATAGCAGGACTGCTTGATCGAATGTGCCAGTCACCTGCAGAGAGTCTCGCATTTCCATCGCAATTCGTGCCCTTCTGAACTAACATTCAGTTGACTTCCATTATGTCCATTATGCATGTAAAATAACAACGAAAGGATTCCAAGTCCCGTGCGTAACCCATCCTGATCTTGTTCAGCGTCTGTCATACTATCACTTCCAAAGTCAGTAAAATGGACGATAGTACTCGTCAGTACGCTTGCCTTGCTAGGACACTGCCTTGTCGACCTTCTCCACACTGCTCATACCAACATTGAAGCTCGAGTTCTCAGTAACGGCACCCATACCACTCATGTTGGCAGCACCACTTTCGTCAAGATCGGGACCTTCAAGACCTGCATCATAGTCATCGAATTGCAGGCCGGCGTCTCGACATCGATTCATCCATTTCTGTGTTTCTGACCAGGCACGCTCAGCACTGTCTCGGAGACTATTGTTACGCGATACGAGCTCTTGTTGTGCAACTTCGAAAAGTCGGCGTTCATTGTCGAAGTCTTTGATCTTTCCATCTAAATCTGTGATGTAGCGACAGGCGTTCTGAAGAACGGCACCTTTGTTCTTGTCGGTGCTAGGAATCAATTTGGCGATGTTCTCAATGCCTTCATTGATGACTTCTCGTCTTCGTCGTTCAACTGAATCCATTGTTAGATTGGTTATCGTTGCGCAATGGAGAGGAAAGATGGAAATTTTCAGAATGTGTCGGGCTGGTGTATACTTCACTTACCTTCCTTGTGGTTGTCTTTTCGCTGTTGATGCCAAGCCTGCGACCCAACCGCCGGTTTGTTCTGCGAAGCCGCGCGATTATCAATGATACTCTGCGTGCCGGGACCGCCAAAACCTGCGTGTTGTGGTCCGGCTTGTGACAGGCCTACACTATGATCGTCGTATCCGCCGGAGACACCAGCGTGATCAAACACATTCGGCTCTGGGTACTGAGGTTGTGCTTGCTGTTGTAGAGCAGCTTGTGCAGTACGAGTTGGATCATCTTGATTGTCTGTGATTCCCTGCAGCAGAGAGACATACATATGGTCCTGCGCGCTACTATCACCATTGGTGTGTGGCAACTTCATGTTTCTACCCAGGTCTTGTTCGCTCGAGTTTCGCTTGCGTTTATTGCTGTTAGGGCTTGGTGGGTTGTTCGATGCCATAAGCGCGATGAGTTGCTGACCAAGTTGAGTCTGCGGTTTTCGACACGTTCCAGTTGTCGCACTCGCGGCTGGTGACGGTTCCTGTCGCGTCACGTCGTCACAATCTTCCTTAAGTCAACGGTATGTCACTGTGATATGGAGTGTTAGTACAACAGAGCACTATTATTGTCACTGAAGACATCAAGGTACAGTGGTGACGAGGGGACATGACAGCTGGGTGTCGCAGGCCAGCCTGCCCAGTATATCTGGAGGAAAGCTGTACCAGGACTTCAGAGATGGTGTAGGGAGTGGTCTGGGTCATGCATCGAGTGGCAGCTGACTTGCGATCATTGCCATTGATCACGGGTTCATCACGTGTACTCACCTCCTTTGTCACGGGATGATTCTGATGTTGTGACAGAATCTTGGTGGATCAAAGTCAGGTGAGTACGAGAAGACACAAGTTCAAGTATTGGGTGCTACGGCAGATCTCTTGATCAACTACGCAGTGCTCGAGGCTTGGCTGTCGGGTTAATGTTGAGCCGGTCCCGAAGATCCTCCTGGCAGTAAGATGATGGACCAGAAGTGAGCACATCACATGGAGTATGATGATACAGGGGACATATATTGACGAGCCAAGATATGACTCCCATAAGAGCGCTTCTCCCTGAGCCGACCCGCTCCAGCTTCCCGAATCCCAGATTCCCGCACAGAGGAGTGATTGCCACCTCCTGAGCCCGTCCTTGGTATCCCAGACTCTTTCTTTGTCTTGGAAATAGCTTTGAAACTTGGTTGTGTCAATATCTCATGACAAGGCGCGTTGAACTTGGTTTCTGATCTCTATGCTCGAGGACAAAATGAGTGCCTCTATTCGATGGCTTCGTGATGGATTGCCGAATACGGCGGAACCTCGACATTAACTACCTCTTCGTCTTTTGTTCGCTGCAGGTCTCAAAGGACCTTCATGCAAAGAGAACTCCATCTTTTTGGTCTTTTTGGGCATCTAGTATCGGCGAACCCGAGTATGAATCTCAATGGCGAGTTACAAGCACACACCCGTGACTCGTCCAGATCCAACGACTTCAATCTCGGGTTCTGGCAGTTACTGCACAGCCTGGGCGAAGATAGTTGAGTGGATGGCCTCTGCTTCAGTTCACGAAGCTCCAATCGTCGTTTCCATCACATCCCTCTCCTCCAGTTCGTCCATGGATGCCTCTTCTAGTTCTGGTGCCATCTGTCTCTTAACACCATATCTTGCTGGCCTTTCGGTATCAACGATCAAAATCCCATCTTGCGCCCTTCCGAGTACATCCCATATTTTCACATTCACCTCTCCATTTCCATCGCCTTTTCTCATCCCTAAAACCGTACTGCTTCCAGCATACCTCACCTCCCCAATCCTCTCCGCATCCCCCTCTTCTCCAGTTCTATTAGCCAGCACAACCACGACCTCATCTGCTGATCCGCTAGCTTCCATCAGCGGCCTAAATCTCTCCACCCAGTAACCCAAGGTGTCCATATCCGGCCTCATCGGCTCCTCCATTAGCTCCAATGCCGTCAACCTCG
>Ga0068623_1000034_pt1 | contig 12825 bp, 8 predicted proteins | sample InSIn2SAF170_FD_77427 | JGI IMG/M metagenome (GOLD analysis project Ga0068623, IMG submission 77427) | Clean room microbial communities from NASA Spacecraft Assembly Facility at Jet Propulsion Laboratory, Pasadena, California, USA -... ... | reverse complement strand
TAGAAAAAAAAAAAACAAAATTCAAAACTATTATAAATAATAGAAAAACGTGTTTGCATAGTATCAGTACCAGCTGATTCAAAGGACTCAACTGAAAAATTAATCGTGGTCATGACAGAATTGAAAATATTATAAGGTGATTTGAAGCAGCTGTAGAAATATTTGGATGACACCAAATAACAATTAAAACATAAGGAGAGACAATTAAACATGTTAAGGGAGAATGTAAATCAATTTAATACCAAATATCAGGAAACATGTGATGAGGTAAAGGAATTAAAAGAGAAGGTTAAATGAAATGAGTCTTTGATTAAAACAAGGGAGATTATATGGAATGGCATATTTCAACAAATTTGAGCAGTTTGGGAGCATATGAATGTCATCGCTGAGGAAAAAGTTATGATCAAGGCCTTTGAGTCAATTATTTATACAAATAAAAATCACTCACAGGAAGGTGCACAACTAGTTATCTGAATTGGATCATTATATTTTTTTTCCATTCATCTCAATGCATTTGGAGTGGAAAAGGTGGAGGGATCAACTCATACGAACATTTTTTTTACCAGCAGGAACCAGTTTGGCGAAACGCAGTCTGAAACCTTCCAGGAGGGTTTTGAGGCATCAAATGATGTTTTTTGGGGGTAAAACTTTATCTATTTCACACCACACATTTTAATTCTATTCTACACACAAATACCTTTCCAATTGTACAAGAAGCAGATCAATCGGAGTCTGTATGAAAAATGTATGCCACTCAAAAGTTGACCTTCTTGTTTTCACACCTATAATTCGGGAGGATGTTGTGTCATCCCCCATTATTCATGGAAAAGGGGATAGCCACGTGTTTGTGATGTAAAATACTCTAGAAGAGTCTATTTTGTAACTCTAGTTAATATTTGATGTAGTCAATCTTAACCACTAGTAGGCTATCATGTTGTTTTATAGCCGAGCCACTGAGAGGAAGAGGCATTCCATTCTTTTGAGAGAATTTTGTTACATAGCTGAGAAAAGACAAACAATAGAGATAGGAGGTAGAGCACACAGAGAGGATCTGTGCACTATAGCAACCCATGGGCCATATATATTACTTTTTTTACCTGTACCCATATTTCCAGTTAGAGAAAGAGAGTGAAGTGACCTCATCTTCCAGTTAGGTTTTCTCCCAAAAGGGTTTCCCTTAGAGAATATCTTGTGTCTTATGTGTGTGTGTGTGTGCTTATTTTTTCATTCTCTAATTTTTCTACATAATTTCCATTCGCATGCATGCACTAATTACAGTAAAATCTACAGATCTATAATTTTACTAAAAAGGTAATAGTGTAAAAATACAGAGCTCTAATATAATATTATTAGATCTAGTGTGACAAACTATCCAGTGGAATATCCAAGATATTTTATGGATCAACTAGCAAATAAAATAATTGATTATTTGAATGCCAAATCCTCTCAAGAGTTGATAACTCTAGATATTTCAGATAGAATAGCTATAGTGCTAGAAATAAGTAAGATGGTACAAAAAAACATGTATAAAAGACAGAGAGAGATCAAGTTGGATGAGGTTAAAGAATCAATTGCATCTTTCAATTCCAACTTTGACAAAAGGACTAGACTAGGGCTAGCAACCTATTGGGATCAACATGGAAACCTTATTTCCTGGGAGAAGTATGAAACACTATTAGTGGAAGCTAAAAGAAAAATTAACTCTTCACATGAAAATATTGTAGTGTTAAATGGATCCACAATAGTCAACTATCTGCAAAGGGATTTACAATTCCTTTGGTTAATTAAGACCTTGTTTACAGGCAATACAAGCTATACAAAATTAATCAATCTAAGGATGGCCTACAATAGGATGCTCAAATGTCTAGTGCCTGATTTAGCACTTTGGAAAAAATTCCAAGGTCTTATCACTCGATTAGAATGTTCACGTTGTTGAGCTTGGGACTTCATCAAAAGAAGCAAATATGTAAAAATCCTTAGGGTTTTGAAGTTCTATATGATTTACTTTTATGAAATCATTTTATTTTGTAATAATTATTATGTGTTTTAAGCGAACTTATTAGTTAAGGAGTATGTTGGGTGTGTGTTATATTCTTTCCACGACTAGTCACATTCGCAGGGGGGTCATAGTGGGGGCATTAGACCCCCATGTTCATTGTGTCGGGCACAACAGGGGGGTCACAAGGGGGGTGTAGTCCCCCTTGTCGAGGAGTTCCACGGGGGCAGTATACCCCCTATATGGGGTCAAGGGAAACACCCTAGGAAAATGTTTTGGGACCCTATATTAGGTGGGTATGCCTACTTATGGTTTTGTGCATGGGTGTTGCACATGGTTTTGGGCATGATGGTTTTCTCCCCATGGTATTTTGTAGATCCAGTCAAGGAAACTACGGTTATGATATAATATAGGGTTAATGGATTGGGGTTTGTGAATGCTTCAACGTGTATATATATGTATTGTAATATTGTAAGGAACATAATGAAAAATCAATCTGGTAGTCCCATTTTTTGGATATAGGGGAAAATATATGTGTAATTTTTTTATATTCTCGTCACTTTTTTTATTTTCTATTTTTTAGAATTCGTCTACCTGTAATTTTTGTATAGTGTTAAAACCTATAGAGTATTTGAATTCAAGCTTCTGTAATCAATATCATAATGTATAAAGAATTTTTCGGAAGAAATCACATTGAATATTTTGGTCGACGCGTTTTGAGCCAACAAGTGTGGTTCATCTTCAGGACATGATGAAGAAACAGAGCTATGAAGGAGGTTAAATAGGGAGACCGGTCAACCTAATAGCTAGAAGATAACATCTATATTTGACTGAGGGAGGGAAAGGGGATTGTTTAATAATATTTAGATATATTTTATTAATTAAATAATTGTTTATTTCATTAATATATATATATATATATATCTCTGTGTGTGTGTGTGTATGTATGTATGTATGTGTATATGTGTGTATATATATATATATATATATATATCAACTTAATAACGGCTAAATTTGATAAGGATTTTAATGATATTTGAATCTTTTATTTTATTTATCGATATAATCAATATAATAATCAAATATTAAAAATAATAAATAATCATAATTTTTATTGTATTATATTAAATTAAATTATAATATACTAATAAATATTATTTATATTATATGTTTAAATATATAAATATTATATAGTAATTTATATCAATATATATAAATACATAATATAGTTATTTATATCGATATATATAATATTTAATAATATGTTTAATAAAAAGAATCAAATATCATTATTTATATCGATCTATATATAAAAAACTAAAGATTAGGGTTTTAGTACTTTACCTACAGAGTAGTTAAAGTAGTTGACAATTTTCTTAACTGTCACTCAATCTAATTTTTTCTTTAAAAGAAGACAAAGGAACCAAGGGAGGGGTTGCAAATTTTGGCCTTGAGATCAAAATTTTGTTGTGTAATGTGAAAAAGTTGTCGTGGAGAATTAATAAGATTTTCAAGTGATTCCACATGTGTGATAGCTATGGCTTTGTATTTTATCTTTGTAATTTACTGCATTTTTCTTCTATTGAAAATGTGTAATGAAGTCGTTGGTTCTTTTCCTAAACAAATTTGCTAATGTCATAAGAAAAGGCAAAGAGTACTTATAAAATCTTTATTCAAAGAAACTTTAATAAGCTCTCCACTTTTTCATAAATTCATTTATCTCATTTCATAGTTTATGTAAAGGTTTTGAATAAACCATGCTATCTTAGCCCTTCATACCAAATATTTATGTTCAATTTTATTCCTGCCATACTTCAACTTTAGTGAACTATAGCCATAAACATTTTGGCCATTTTTAAGATTTTTCATGTTTTCCAAGAACTAAAATTACATTACACTTTAAGAAATTATCTCTGGGAAATCACATTTACAATTTTTCAAAAGTAAATATTTTCATTTATTTGAAATAAATGTCCTAGGCACTGACCTCCTCCCAACCAGAGCTTTTCCCTAGGGTTACACCAACACTTATCACTAAAAATTGTCCCCAACATCTTATATGGAGTTCCAATCTGAACTCCCCTTAGTAATACCATTTCTCCTCAAACGAACCTATAGGTATTCGTTTTAAACATGTTCTTACACTTGCATCACTCTTCTTACCTGTAGAAGTCAAATTTTTAGCTAGTCTTGGGATGTGCAGAACACCAGAAAGTGTGTTAATCCTTCCACCCATAAGTTTCAACTTGAATTTTCATCATTTTATGATTGTAGTTGTTGATTCATCTCCTAAGAAAACATCACCACTATCATAGCTTTCATAGTTGCAAACCAATCCTTGTAGGGAGTCATATGAATGGATGCACATGAGTCAATTAGCCATGCCTCATGATATACATGTGTACTTTATGAAGCCAAAAACACATCCCATCCTTCATCTAAGGAGGTTTTTTACTTTAGTATAAAGAGAATCATAATATCCCTTCCATTTCTTAGCAATTTTGGATTTACAATAGTTTTTGTAATTCCTTTATTTTCCATATCTCAAACGTACCTTTATGAATTTTCTTAGAGATTTAGATCTTCCTCTAGATTTAGATCCCCCATTTTAGAACATATTTTTGTTTCTATTTTGGAGTTTCCTATTATAGACAAGTAATTTGTGTTCTAACTTTCCATATTTTTCCATCTCATCTCCTCTAATAACAAGGATGAAGATATATCATCAAAACATAAAGTAGTTTCATTGCCACCTATGGAAACAACCAAACTATCCCATAATTATGGTAAAGAAAATAAAATAATATACTTATATTCATTGGAAATATTAATATCAATAGGTAATAGATGACTTATCATAGTTATATTGAAGGTTTTTCGATGCTCTATCGTTGACTTTATATCCTTCATCCTTAGGTTATACAATTTTTCCATAGAAGTTCTTTGTTCACTAGGGACTTAGAATGATACAAAGTCCCCAATTTCTTCCACAATTACTTTGTTTTCACTGCTCCTAAAAAATTAGGTAATACTAAATATAAGAGACATGATCATATTTTTCTCTTTTCCTTTCAATCCAACTTGGTCTAGTGTTTTGTCGACATCCCTATTAGTGTAGTTCCTGAATCCACAAAATTCCATTAATATTTGTACACCAATAGATTTTTTTTTTTTTAAGCTTCCACAACTAAAAATCTACCATTTCAATTTCTCGATATCTATATTTAAGTAATTTTCATTTCCTTTCACCCCAAGAGCTGATTCCATAGATATCCCACTATAATGGGGTTAACCACAAGCTTGAGCAAAACCCCTTAGCCACAAAAGAATTTCCTTGAAGCCAAAACTACTCTAATGCCAAATGTAGGTTTTAACCCCATAATATTAATTACTAAAAACATATTATTAATAAAAAAGAAAAGATGCAACAGTAAACACGCACATCAACATAGAGATTTTACACTAGAAACCCAAACCGAAAAAACTAGAAATATTTTTCAATATATTCTTTTATACAGTATTATAATACAATATATACATCTCATGACATCTGTAAACCGCCAATCCATTTAACTTGAGTTATAATACAATCATAGTTCATTATCCATTACTATGAAACCATAAGGTAGACCACCATATGCTATAAAAATACTAAAGGTGAAAATTATGTACTAAAAACCACAAAAAAGGGACACAAAAAACCACCCAATTTTTTTCTTCAGAACTAATTACCCCAAACCCCTGCGCAAAGGGGCTTCTTCCCCCTTGCTACCTCCCCTCCCCCAAAGAGGGTGGGATGCACCTCTTCCCGCAATGCAAAGATTATAACACATACCCAACATAATATTAGGCCAAAACACATATGTGTGGAAATGTCAGTGAGCTACAATGAAAATTCTAATCACACTTTGTTATATCAATAAAATACATCTTCTCTACTAATTACATTGGACAAGAGAGTATGGGAGCTTATGACTCAATGAGAGGAAATGAGGGGCTAAGGGATTAAGAAAAGGGGCTAAGACGATGGGTATTAATACAAGGAATATAATAATATATTCCTAAGTTTGAAGACATACTTTATGATTTTATCCTCATTCCAAAGTAGTGGAAAAAGGTCCCCATGAGTGCCATGTGTCAAAAGGGGCCATGCATATAAAATATTTGGGGTTCACTGAGAAATCAATTTATTTTATCCACTCCTAGACCTTTTTTGACTATTGTGTTTTTCCGTGTGAGATAATGAGCCACCATATCCTTATATCTTTGTGAATTCTATGAAATCCTAAGATAATTTGGGTAAAAATTTATCCTTGGGTGGCTTTGGAGAAGCATAAAACCCTAGAGGGAGAATTGTTGGGGATATGTTTCCCTTAAGTCAAGTATAGAGGATGCTTGGATATTCCATAAGGGAAGATGGAGTTCCTAGACCCACAACTTTAAGAATTTATAGTTTTCCTATGCCAGTGCCTTAGAAGTGAAGTGGGATAGCTTAAGGGATTACAAAGTAGAGAATGGGTTACACCTCCTTCAATTGTGAGAGATGAGAGAGATGAGAGTATGGTTGGAATTGGTTCTATAGTTTGGTATTTTGGCCTAGACATTTTTTGTGCTAATTATGATATATCATTAGCTTAGGTATCCTTTTAGGAATGCTTTTCCCTAGTGGATTCATATCCCTATATCAAGGGTGGAATACTATTTAGAGAGTTATAACTATAATGTTTATGGCTAAGCAAGATGTCTAAGGTATATAATTAGTTGGTTCTTTTATCGAAATATTGTTATATTATTACATGCTTTTATATGATGTTTATAATGTGTTTGTATATGCTTAATTTTGTTATACTTGCATATGATAGTATGCATGGTGTTTGATATTGTTGGTTTTGCATATTATTTCATATGCATGGCATAAGTTAGATTAGTATTAGAATAGATTATAATGTTATATGATTCTTTAGGAAGGATGTAATTGATTATTTAATGGTATTGTACTATAATTATGAATTATATGAACTCGGTTAAAGAATTTTTAAAATTCAATAGTTACAAAGGTTTAAGTTCATGACGCATACCTAGAAATGAATATAGGGTGTGTTATGAAACCAATTTAAGTAGAATAGCCAAAACATTGAAATTGGATCCAACCAATTTATTTAACTAGGAGACATGACATATGGGATGGATTTTAGAGTGTTTGGGTGCTAATTTGTAAGTCATTAGCCCAATAAAATTGTGTATAAAGCTTCTTGTAGTGGTCTTATTTGAGGGATGTCTACTTATATGGTTGTAAATGAAGGAATACCTTATCCCATTATTCAAAATGGCATCTAGAGCTATGCTAATGAAATTGTTACTTCATCTAATTTTTATCCATGATCAAATTATCATTAAGGGTGGTAATAATGTTAGCTCAACTTGTAAGTATAAGTTTGACTTCCTATACCTTGATCTACCTAGTAAGTAAGATAATATTGATGGTGAACTCTAGCCATATATGTTGAGTAGTGTCCCCCCTAGGTCAAAGTTTTGTCAAAGTTTTGTAAAGAGCCTGCATTTTGAGGAGTAGAATGCGCTTGGCACAGTATTTTAGGAGACATAGGGGCTTTAAGGCGGGTCAAAGATCCTTATTTTGTAAACGTATGGGATCAGTTTGTATGTTTTGAGCTCTACCCATGGTTTGCAGACCATGGTATTGTAAGGAAAAAATATATATAAAGGGTTGTCTTAGTAAGTGAAAAGTCAATCATTGATTGATGGATATGTTTTGATGTTTTGAGTTTGTAATCATCATATCTTTCTATGTTAGAGTGAAGGGGAAGGCTCATGCATCTATGGGTGCAAAGACCTTGGTAGGTTTGCAGATGTGTGTGAAGGCCCCTGCAAACGTGTGCGCAAGGTAAGAAGGATTGTAATCATGGAGATTTGAAGATAATAAAGAATATTTTGAAGGCAGATCTGTGTACTTACATTTTGTACTTTACTTTATGAAATTACTGTTAACTTTTGTGCTGCACAGAAAAAGATAAGATCATAATTAATATTTGAATGTTGTTATAGATAATTACAGTTAAGATCCATTGGTTTATGCCCAGTAGATAGAGTTTTAGATCTGCTAAGAAGTATTTTGTATAAATAGATTGCTTTTGGTATAATATTAAGTAATATCATGTAATGTAGTAATAGATGTGTAAGTGAGTCAGATTAAGTGAAGAACCACACTCCATATTCCTTCTACATGTGGGAACCTGGTTTTAGCATCCCTCAATAGCACCTCGAGTGAGATTGTGGTCTGCGAGAGCAGATCATTGTCGAAAGGGTTAGTGATAAAGGGTTTTGTTGGTTAGTGAAAATAACTCTGAACTTGGGTCTAACCCCCTCAATCCAAAAATAGACCACCTTGAAGGGGCCATGTGAGTGACACCATGATAAGTTGTATTATACAACCTGTTGGCTACTAATTAGATGAAATATTGTGACATTATGTACCAGAGGTTGAATGAAACAGCATCCTCACTGAGGCTCATGATGGAGTTGCGAGAGGTCATTATGCAGGAAAAGCAACAATGCAGAAAATCCTATGTGTTGGGTTATGGTGGCCAACCTTGCATAAGGATTCAAAAGCATATTGTAGGGCATGCGACACATTGTTATGGGGAAAACTAGTGTCTATGCAGAACTGCTAGTCCCATTAAGGGTGATAGCTACCTTAGAAACAAACACACTAAAACTACTTTCATTTTCCTTTATGAGAAATAGATGAGAGAAGAATAAAGGAGACTAACCTCAGTCTTGTGCTTGGTTCCTTGCTTGATTCCTCTCCCTTCTGATAGTCCTTTGCTACTTGCTTCCTTGTATACCCAGCTTCAAAGAGCACCTGTAGAATCACAGTAGCATAACACTATACGAGAACATAGATCTATTATCATAAACAATATAGGACTAGATGTATATTAACCACAAAAATGCATACAATAAATCACACAAGAATGTGGAGGAAAACTTGAATAGCTTTATTAATAATCAAGAAAGAGCAAAGAGGATTACAAACAATTGTTCTAACCCAGCATCATCCTCTTAGCAAGAAGCCCTTCTTCACCTCATGAAAATCTTAGATCACCCGACACTATGATGTAGCACCAAGAAACCAGCAGCACTTCCTTACAAGATACAAAATTCCAGCCTCTGGATCTCTGGGATGAGGGATCCATATATAGATGTTTGCAAGGGGGGTGAGTCAACTTTTGAGATTTGATTAGTGTCCTCTCTTTGATAGTTCTTGAATCCACTTGGAGATTGATGATCTCTTACTCATCCCTAGGCGAATGCAGAGAGGCAAGTGTCACAGGAGAAGTTTCTAGAAGATTCTTTGCTTCTTCACCTTGCAGATTGACCTTTCCATTTGTCCACTCTCACCCATCGCACCCCATAGAAGGGCTTTTCAACATGCATCGCACCTACTGAGTGTACTTAGGTGGGATGCAACGCACTTTGACCATGGAGCAGGTGAAATGATCTAGTTTTGACCAATTCTGAGTAGTTTTTCATGGAGAACTTCTGGGAGAAGATGTAATCAGTTGACCTTGTTCTTTTAGGGGTCGGAACAACACTTTTAGGGACTTAAGAGCCCTTAGTTTATGGACATTTATGATTGGGGTTACAGTGCCCAAAAATGTCTATAACAGTTGCCCCCTAAAGCATGAGGTCATTAATTTGTTGATGTCGGGTGAAATGCTTTATCATGAGGGTCTGAAGTTCTTTCAAGCTAGAAGGAGCCCTGTAATAGGATACAATACAATACATTATCTTCATAATATTTTCATAATCTAGCTGAGGCGGGCATTCCCATGCTCAGCTTTATAAATTCATTTTCATGTACATGAGACAGACAATCGTCTGAGTGTAGACTGATGATTCTGGTAGAGCCATCATCCCTTAGATTGGATGATTATCTGTGAAGAAATGATGTACATATGATGTCTTTATTTTCCTAAATGTATATTGCAACCCGGATGGATGAAACTAGATCCGGGGTCTTCAACCTCTTTCGATCTTCACTCAAAATACAAGTCGATCCATGTGAGAGATGTTCCGGAGTCGAACATGGAAAGACATCGCCTGATTACCAGCTAATCATGTAAGTTGTTAACAGGCACGAGAGGAATCACCAATAATGATGATGACCCTCAAGGTACTACAGTACAATTCACGTGGTGTGAATAAGGGACTTGGCATCGAACACCATGCAAAATCTTTTGGTCGAAGGCCATTGATGTAAACCTGTCGCTGGAAGTGAGAAAATTGCCATTGAGGCATGCAAGCTTCAAAGTATTGAAAGGGTTGTTCCTAAATCAACTTCTTGGATAATGAGCTAATGTCGACAAGAAGTGATCCGTCATAGGAGGGTGGTGGTCATGAAAGAATGGAGCGTAAATGTATTGTAGTGGGTGAGACACAGGTGAATTCTTTGAGCGACTTCTCTTGAACATATCGGCGACACTGACATGATGAATTGGTAGCACTAACCCCATATGTGGATGGTGTGATGGAACCATGGTGATGTGACCAGTTTTACCGGGATTAGTGTCTATATAGAACTGCTCTATCCCACTAAGGTATGGTAGCTGCCTTAGAAACAACAGAAGAAAGTCTACTTTGATTCCTTTTATAATAGATAGATGGAAGAAGAATAAGGAGGCCAACCTTTGTCTTGCGCTTGACTCCTTGTTTGATTCTTCCTCCTTCTCACAGCCTTTCGATGCTTGTCCTTTCATATGCCCAGCTTCAAGGAACACCTGCAGGATCACAGCAACACAAGACTATGCAAGAACATGGATCTACTAATATAAATAATCTAGGGTCAGTGTAGATTAACCATACAAATGCATAAACATGGATTACACAAAGATATGGAAGGAAACAAGAATAGCTTTATTGATAGTAAGAATGAAGTCAAGAGAGTTACAACCAGCTGTTCCGACCCAACATCATCCTCTTGACAAGAAAAGTTCTCTTTTCACCTCATACAAAAGCTTAGATCACCCAACATGCACTGATATCTCCTCAAGAAACTAACAGCAATTCCTTACAATATGCCCAATTCCAACCTCTGGATCTCTTGGATGAGGGATCAATATATAGCCATCTTGTCAGGGGTATGAGTCAGCTCTTTGTTTTTTATTAGTGGCCCCCCACTGATAGTCCTTGCTTCCACTTGGAGATTGAGCATCTCTTACTCATCCTTGGTCGAATTCAGAGAGACAAGTGTCACAGGAGAGAGTTATGGAAGATTCCATGCCTTTCCACCTTGCAAGATGACACTGCCATTTGTCTCTTTCCCGATAAGCGCACCCCATAGAAGGGCTTTCTGCAATTAAGCGCACCCCCATAGTGTATTTAGGTGGGCTTAAGCACACCTTGACCATGGAGTAAGTGCTCTTATCTTAAATTGACCCATTCTAAGCAGTTTTTCATGGATAACTTCTGGGAGAAGCTGCAATCATTTGACCTTGTTCCTTTAGGGGTTGGAACAACACTTTTAGGGACTTAGGAGCCCTTAGTTTATGGATATTTACTGCTTGGGGTTGTAGGGCCCAAAAATATCTATAACAGTTGCCCCCTAAAGCATGAGGTCGTTAATTTTTTCTTTTAAAATGTCTGGTGAAATGCTTTATAATGAGGATCCGGAGTTCTTTCGAGCCAAGAGGAGACCTGTAATAAGATACAACACAACACATTATCTTCATAATATTTTCATGATTTAGCTGAGGCGGGCATTCCCATGCTCAGCTTTATAAATTCATTCTCATGTACATAGGACAGACAATCCTCTGAGAATAGACTGATGATTTTGGTAGAGCCATCATCCTTGTGATAGGATGATTATCTGCGCCGTAATGATGTACATTTGATGTTTTTATTTTCCTGAATATATATCGCAGCCCGGATGGATGAAACTAGATCCGGGGTCTTCAATCTTGTTCGATCTTCACTCAAAGTACAAGTTGATCCATGTGAAAATAGACTTGGAGTCGAACATGGAAAGACATCGCCTAATTACCAGCCAATAATGTAAGTCGTTAACAGGCGCGAGAGGAATCACCGATAATGATGATGACCCTCAAGGTACTGCAGTACAATCTACGTGGTGTGAATAAATGACTTGGTGTCGAACACCACGCAAAATCTTTCGGTCGAAGGCCAATGATGTAAACCTTTTGCCGGAAGTGAGAAACTTGCCATTAAGGCATGCAAGTTGCAAAGTACTGAAGGGGGTATTCCTAGATCAGCTTCTTGGATAATGAGCTGATGTCGACAAGAAGCGATCCGTCATAGGAGGGCCTTAATGAATCCCACATCAGTGACACAGAAAGGAGCAAATGATTTTCATGGAGGTGAAAACTGTCTAATGATATAAGGTTCAGGATGGCGGTCATGAAAGGATGGAGTATAGATGTATGGTGGTGGGTGGACCCAGTTGAACTCTCTGAATGACTTCTCTTGAACATATCGGCGACACTTGACATGATGGATTGGTAGCATTAACCCCAAATGTGGATGGTGTAGTGTGACCATGGTGATGTGACCGGTGAATGAAACAACCCAACCCGACATGGACACGGAGTGAAGTGTCATGTCCAAGAGCGACTCGCTACCAACAAAGTTTCTTCAAGTTTTCTTCCCAATTTTTCCCCAGTCATTGCTGACTAGTACCTCTTTATTTTTTAAATTTTTAGGTCCTCCCTTTAACCCCAAATGTGGATGGTGTGATGGACCAACGGTGATGTGACTAGTGAATGGAACAACCTAACTTGACTCGGATGCAG
>Ga0068623_1000033_pt1 | contig 12847 bp, 14 predicted proteins | sample InSIn2SAF170_FD_77427 | JGI IMG/M metagenome (GOLD analysis project Ga0068623, IMG submission 77427) | Clean room microbial communities from NASA Spacecraft Assembly Facility at Jet Propulsion Laboratory, Pasadena, California, USA -... ... | reverse complement strand
GACCTGCCTAATTACTGGAATAAACGATAATATCTAGGTTGAATCTCATAGAAGACTGTATATCAAAAGATAAATTGTGTCTCAATGTTGAAAGAACAAAGGTTGTAGATGTAGTTATGTTTAGGTATATGATTGTCTACCTCATTCCACAACGAGTGAGAACCAAATTTGATTCGTTTCATAACTTAAGAGCCAAACTATGGTTGAAGATTGAATTATGAACTAATAGCACATTAATTTGGGACTTGGAGAAGTAATGAAATGCAAAAAGAAAAGACGACAACCTGAAGGACTTGTTGTCTTTACTACAATCATTGACATAAGTCATATAAATTCATAAATCTTAGAAATAAGACCATATTTACGAAGATAATTCCTCTATTGATCAAAACATACATAATATGGGCCACAGTTTCCAACTCGGCCGAGTAGCCTCGGACTCAGTCGACCCGGCTGAGTTGTTAGACAACCCGGCTGGCTCGGTATTAACCTGGCTGGCCGAGCCGTTTCATAGGTCGGGTTGCTCGCGGAGGCTCTAGCTCAGACCAACTCGACCATGTCAGTTCCAAGCTGGCTGTTTCTGAAAACACTTCTTTCCAGTATGGGATATGAAGGTGGCCATAGGGCTTGGGGTTCCCCCCACTAGGAGTTGGGATAATCATGGGTTCCTTAATGATGAAGGGGGCTCACGTAGGGCCCATAGGAAATAAGGTGATGGCCATGGATAAGGGGTAGAGCTCATGTTTGGCTTTTGCCCACGCGCTAAATTTGTGTGTCCCGAACATCTTTTGCATTTTGTGGTACATTTCCTATTGAGAGTGGCCAAATTATGCTTTATTTTCTTTTTATCTGCAGCAACTTCCTGGCCATCGTTCCATGTTTGACCCAAGGTATGGACAAGGGGAGAGGCAGGATAACCTTATGTGGACCCAGTGGAAACATGAGGACCCGAATGGGGAAAGAGATGAATGGGGAAGAGATGAATGGAAGGGGTGTAATGTAGTTGGTATTGGGAAACAAGACCACACAACAAAAATCAGGATTTCCCATAAAGTGCCATTCCTAAAGCTAAAGGTCAATAAAGGAGATCCCACGAGACTAGGATACAAGGGTAACCATGAAATTGGGAATTGAAGATGAAAATACAGACCTAACCCACTCTTTCTGACGAATTACCCCGCCAATCCATGCCCAAAAGAGCCCATGAAAAGTAAAAAAAATTACTCAACCAAACTAATGAAAGGTCATAACTTAGGCGTCGAGAGGCCCACCCTAAAAGATACATTCATAACAGATGGGCAAGGGACCACATGGTTGGCTCAGGGGGTGGAGGAAATGGCACATCGAGCTATTTGGGGGCTGCAAAAGGCTGTTGGCTGCTGGTTGAGGACCATCTAGGAGAAAAACATTCTCCTATATATACTTCCCACAGGTAGTGTGGTAACATTTGGCTCCAACAAGGACATGATCTCTTAGGAAGTGTGCGAAGTTGCACGAACAAGAGGTCATGAGAACACTAACAATCTCTTGGTACTGTAGACCTATTACCTACATATACAAAAGACCAAGATCATCGGGCAACATGTTCTTGTTGTGTCTTCTGATAAACCATGCTTAGTATTAGGCCACAAAAATCAACAACAAATTGAAGAGCAATTTTAATCTAGATGAAACTAATCTATCACTACAAATATCATATGATTTTAGTTCTAATGAGAAGATAAGTATGCAATGCATCCTACCCTAACATGCATATGGTACAATGTTAATACTAAGTGTAATCATAAAGCTAGTCCAACCAACATATCATCATATCAATATATATATATGCCTGCCAATATAATTACTCATGCAGGAAATACCAAAGAGAATGTTGACACAATCACAAAGAGGATGAAACGGGTGGGAGGTGGGAAAATATGATCTCCATTCGAGGTAACAGGTAGCCCTAGGAAAATAAGTCAATCTCAAAGTGTGAGGCTTTCCCTCTAATTACTCAATAGTGGAATGAATGATTACTTTCATGAACTCCCTCTTGCAATCATTGCTCATAATATTATGCTTTATGGATGCCACAAGGTCATGACAGGGGAGGAATGGAGAGTGAGGGATAGGAGCGAAACAAATAGGTTGCTCAAGGTGATGGTCACATTAGAGAGTGGAGGTCATGGAGTGATCATAATCCTGAGGATGTGTCCAAGGAGATAAAGTACATTCAATAAGGGGTTCTTCCTTGGCACTATACGCAGAAGGGGGAAAGAATTCATAGTCACTTGAGATCATATGACAAGGGGTGAGGGAATCACTTATGGATGACTCAAAATGACGAACAAGAAGGAAAGGCGATAGGGAAGGTGAGGTATCAATGGGGCTCCTTTCCTGAAAGTCATATTCTAAATACTCCAGTGATTTGGATATACTCCCGGAATCACAAGGAAGACAGGAGCAAGGGCCTCATCATTAGTATCAAAGATAGGGGTTTCCCAAAAAGGAGAATCAATTATTTCCAACTACCCTCTTTCATGCAAGGGAAAATAATGGTCCACCTTGCCAAGGGTACCGATGGATATGTCATCATAGATAAAGGGAAGACAAATCCTAACGTCATCCTCCCTGTCAGTATCATAAATGGGACAAAAAAACAAATTGAGGACCAACAATTCCCCATTTCTCCTTTTTAATATGAAAGTAATCTCCAATATCAACTTCCAACGGGCTAATGGGATTACCTTCCCCAAGGTTCTCAAAAGAGGATTCATCAAGAGTAATGTCCTTGACAAAGGTAAGGTTAGCCTCAATTTGACTTTCCATAGACTCATCCTCCCCAACACATGTGTTCTCAAAATCATCCTTTTCACCATGTGGACCCAAGTAGGACTCCTCTTCCTGCTCATCACTTAGATTCTCAAGGTTTTGATGATGCTTAATGAAGCCTTCCTATTGAATGCTTAGTATGGGGTATACTTGAAAATATCTAAGAAAACCATTAATGAATTCCTCAATGAATGATATGATTCTAGGTTTGTGATTATGCAACCTTGAGTTATGACCATGGAGAGAGCTCAAGAACAATAGTATAAGGACATCTTGGCAGACCACTTTCTCCTTTGAAGCATGTGCAACAAATATTTCCACGTGATCAATTGCGGAGAGGGGATCATCATCATATGGGCAACCCACGTAGCATCCTTCCTATGACATGATTACGGTTCCCAGGGATGCTAGTGATGTCCAAAGCAGGAAAAACATCAAAGAAAGACATCCTCTTGAGATATACATGTAAATTATGTACGAGTCGCCCAGGTGAGTTTAAATATACCTAAAAAAATGTTTGCTTTACCCTACAAACATCGACCTTGAAGTACAATGAAGAACTAGGGCCTCATTCTTCCAATGGAGTCACCAAGAATGATATATCAATAATGTTGTAAGGGAAACAAGACACATCTCATGTCCCCAAAAACTGTGCCAAAAATGTTACCACTCAAACTAGTAGGGTTCCTAGGAGGGGATCATATAGAGCAAATACTAGGTCAAGCGCAATAATTGAGTGATAGCCTCCTGTCACCTCAACTAAAGTTCCCTGCTCTTTATGGACTTTCACCGACAGGAGAAGACCAGGCATAAAGGGGAATCACTAGATGAATGGAACAATGAGAAGGAAAGGAGTGATTCCTTAGGCCTATTCAGAAGAGAGACTCAATTATATGGCTTTCTTGCTCCGGAAGCAAGGTGATATGCTCTCTAGGAAGGGCTACGAGGATTCTCGAGGTTAGGGTTTTAGAATATATCTTGAAAAGGTGACTCCTGGGCCTACAAATATGTATAGAGAATTGGTCTTTATGTGGAATTGGCGTCAATAGGCTGTCGAACCACACAGGACCAAGCAGACCCAAAATTTGGTCAAGGGTACGAAATTGATCACCCAACTAGGGGCTTGACCTAATTAGGGAGGAGAAGAGGATCAAAGGACAAATTTTCTTTGAGGTTTGAATTCAATGATCCTAATGAGGACACTAGCCAATGAAAAACTAGGGCAAGAAATGGTCCTTGAGCTAGGGCTTGCTATATCTTGAGATCCCACTTTCATATTTGCTTCAAATTTGGAGGGTCTCTAGAGAAAACTTCAACACAATTGTGGACAAAAAATAGAAGTGCTTGGATGGCTATATTGAGAGATAATTGATGCCTTAGGTAAACTATGTAGGCTAGGTCTAGAAAAAGAGGGAGGTGAAAAAAATAAGCGCTGAAAATGATCACCAATGGAGGATTAGTGCCTTGTCCTTTGGGACAGATGGAGTCAAGGACAATTTATGGTTTGGTACCCAATCAAGGAGGCCTTCAACAACTTTGCATGTCATTTATAACATGAGAACAACTATTGCAAGGACTTTATACTTCGGTTTGCAAAAAATGATGACATATCGAGATGTATTTAACATAAATTATCTCTAGGAACATTCACCCATTAATACATGGCCCATGACATGATGTAACGCTATAAAAGGTCAAGTTTCCACAATTTCACATAAGAAAAGCAGTAGAATTCAACTTTGTATTGCGAAAAACCCAGCGACATGCATGAGACAAAAGTAAATAAAAGGAATAGCATTTAAAGAGCACTTACATGTAAGAAAGAGTATATCCAATCATCAATATATGCCAATAGTGAAGCTCCAAGACAAAATGAAAGAGATCCATACATCAAAATTCATCCATTCATCCAAACTCGTCCTCCAAGAAGGATAGCAAAAATCTCATAAGAGAAGATAACCCAATCCAAGTGATGATGATCAAAATGTATCATGTCACTATGAATTCGATTTAGCTAAATTGGCCTAATTGAGCCCCTAAAATAAAATAATGTGCATAATAACTATACTTCCGGTGGGAAGCCCGCCAAATAGCTCCATAATAAGAATAATTAGCCTCTCAAGAGGGCATAATGATCAATATAATGAGTTGTTGGGCCTTTAAGAAGGTTTAATGAAGACCAAGGGGTGCCATGATGTGAAAATGGACTCCAAACATAGTGTACAAGGGGTTTCCCCCTTGTTTCCCAAGAAAGAACCTGTGGTGCTCCCAAGTGGGTGAGGGGGCATAAGGACATCCTCATGGGTCTCCAAGTGGGTTAAAAACGCATGTAGACCATCTGTAAGGGCTTGGATGATTATGTAAGCCCTCCCTCTACAGTGGGAGACATCGTTGGGATCCTAGAACATCTGCCAAGTGTATGGTGTAAGTGTGGAGCCGACTGGGCATAGTGAACCAACTGCATCGTCCTGATCCAAAAGGTGGAACACGAGCAATCAATGAGTAGTGATGGGGATCCAAGAACTACTAGCTCCTATGGTGGAGGCTCATGGCTTTCAACAATCACCCTACAGGTGCTAATGTGGACATCTGGAGGGCCAGGACTCTGTATAGGAAGACCAAGCCCCAAATGGAAAGCCACCTGCAATCCTGCATAAAATCCAATGTATCCCCTTGCCTTCCAATACAACAATTCATTAGAGTAATCAAGTAAAAGAGCTTATAAGTCATGGGATCAATAAGGTAGTTCATGGTGGCATGCCCTTCCATAGTGGTCTTTGGCATGTACAAGTGTCTCCAAGATCAATAATGGGTTAATCAAGGACCCTATTAGGTGCTTTCAACCTTTAAAAGGCGTGACATGTCCATGGTACATTCCTCAAGTGGCAAGTGGCAAATGATATATTAATGGAACAAAGTGGGGATGAGGGGAAACATTCAGACCACATGTCATGGCACAAGGGTAGCTATAATAGGAGAAGCCCACACCTAAGTATATGAGTGTAGAAGGGAGAAAATCGTGGTACATGAGTTACCTCGGCCCTTGTTTTTCCACCCTTTTTCATAAGCCTTTCTGCCTTTGATTGAATTTTCTTTAGAACTGCTCGGGGGTCTAGGTGATGAGAGCATGATGTGTAATATGTAGTTATGGATATCCACTTAAGGTGGGGCAGTTCATCGCCCACTAGGGGTTAGGAAAATCACGGGTTCCTTAATGATGGAAGAGCATCATCTAGGGCCCATAGGAACCAAGGTTATGACCATGGATAAGGGGTAGAGCTCATGTTTGGCTTTTGTCCACATGCTAAATTTGTATGTCTAGGCCATCTTTTGTATTTTGTGGTACATTCCATGTTGAGAGTGGCCAAATTATGCTTTTTATTTTCTTTTTAGATACATCGACCTCCGGGGCATCATTCCAAGCCTGACCCAAGGTGGACCCTAGGTGGAAGCTATTCCTATGTGGACCCAGTGGACACATGTGGATTCGGATGGGGAAAGATATGAATGGAAGGGGAGTAATGTATGTAGTATTGGGAAATGGGACCACCCAACCAAAATCAGGATTTCCCATATAGTTCCATCCTTAAAGCTAATGGAGAGTAAATGAGATCCCACAAGACTAGGATACAAGGCTAACCACAAAACCAGGCATTGGACACAAGAATAAAGACCTAGCCCACTCTTTCAGCTATGTCTTTTTTAAATGATATATAATATATACATAATTAACATTAAAATAGTTTACGTAACATGTACATCTATACATCTTATTATTAATGTATTTTTAAGTATATCTCTATATTAATTGGTATTGAAACTTTTTTTGACAACACATTGAATATTTTTTTATGTACAACATTAAAATATTTATTTTAACAAATTTTTAGTTGTATGAACATAAATTAGTTACCATAGATCTTCAAATAGTTTATTTAAATCCACTGTTGAAATATTTTTGAAAAGTATAAGGTTTAAACATCTTACCCACACATCTTTTTTACTTCTAATTCCTTTACATCATATTAATTGTTTTAATTATAACCCACATTATTTTCCATTTAGAGTATAATTTACTTTTTTTTTTAAGGGATGGATTGACATAAAAACTTACGCATCTCCTCACACTGGGCTATAGAATGAGCCTCTCGGCTCATTTGGCAACAACAAATTAGTGTGCCAAATGAACAGGGTCCAGCGTAGTTGAAACAAGGAGATTAGTCATATCAATTATGGATAGTTGCAACAGGACCATCACCTTTCCTATAGGGTCCCACAGTAACAGATTCAATGTCAATAGACACAACTAGTCATTCAAATGATAGCGGCATAGCTAGTTGCAATCAGTACCTAGGGGACAGTTGGACTGACACAGGCATTATGAATTTCCCAGTTGCGGTATGCAGGTGCAGTTCTAGCAAGAAGATTTCCAGTGCAGAGTTTCGCAGTCCAGTTTCCAGTGTAGGAGGATAGTGCAAGTTGCCAGGAGGGGGTAGTGAGATTTCCCATATGGAGATTGAGACTCAGAGGGAGAATCCTTATGGAAGCTAGTGCTTTAGGATCTAGGGATATCACAATCATTCTTGTAGTAGTTAAAATAGCAGTGCAAAGATAACAGCAAAATAGTAGCAGCAGCAGTATGAGTAGATCAGAGTTGCAGAGATTGGGCAGGATCCTTGAGGTGTCCTTCTCATGGATCATTACTTGGCTATCAGGGCCCATAATATTTAGCGTAGGCTGGATCAGTGGCAGTTGATGCAGTCAGTACCAAAGTGACAATTGCAGACTAGTAGTAATCAGAAATTGAGGAGCACAGTGCAGTGTTGACAGCAGAGCAGGCGGCTTAGTGCAGAGTTAGTAGCAACGCAAATTCTTCAGTGACAATGTAGAGGTTAGTAGTAGTTAGAACTCAGGGGAAAGATGCATCATACTTAACACAAATGATTCATTATTTTGGATGTTTCTCAGTTGCATTAGTTATAGTTACAACAACAACAGATGAGAGGAAGTTGCAGTGCAGATGCAATGTTGACCATAGGGTTAGCAGCGACATAGATGCAGCATCAAAGTTGCGCAGTGGTTGGTGGGTAGTATGGCCAAACATCAGCAGCGTGACAGGGGATGATATAAAGGCAGGGTGTTCTGGCAGGATGTGTAGAATTAGGGTGAACATAGTCCTCGCTAAGTAGGAGTGTTACTTTATGTAGTATCGGATGTGTTCTAGCTGCGAAATTTGGTGCAGAGGCTAGGATGCATGAGATCTCCAAAACCCATAAATCACTTCTATAAATTCCACCTAGATATGACTTAATTAGATTATTAACCCATTTTTTGAATATTTCCTAAGTCTGAACTTAGGGAATATAGTCAATTGATCAGAATTAATTAATTCGAGGTGTGAATAATCTAGAAACGCACACAGATTTGTTGAAGAATCTAGGGCATGCACAATTAGGTTGATTCTTTGTTACATGATAACAATTTGTGAAGTATTTAAAATTTTCATCTTAGCTTCATATTTCATTTATTATTAGAGTAAGTGTTTACTTAATCAAACTGCTACCAAAAAAGAACAAAAGAGACAATAACACAAATGTTTGGCTTTCTTCCAGGGCCAAAACCTCTCCCTCTTGGAGAGGAAAACCCATGCATAAATTCTTCTTATATAGATTTCATTGACAAATGCCAAGACCATGACCGTTAACACAATCTGCCTCTCCAAGACCATGACCGTTAACACAATCTACCTCTCCAAGACCAAGACTTCAATCCTTCACTTCTCTGATCATCATCTTCACTGCATCCCTAAATCCAATATTGCTACATTACTGAGATCCTCAATATTGCTTGATGAAATCTTTTGACCTAAGATCATCATGTCGTTGACATCCCACTGCCACTGCATCATCACTTCTTGTTCTAGGAAGCTTGTTGATTTGCATCCTTGGAACAATGAGATCACTGAGATGATCTCATGTTTTTTCCATACTAGAGGGGAAGTTTTGCATATCTATATCTATATATATATATATATATCACAGAGATCTTCTCAGAACCCTCATCACAATTATTCATTGTATTAACCGAGGTACTAGATCTGAGTCTATTATTGGACATAAGCATGCCAAGATAGTCATATGCTTTCACTATGCGTATCCATTAAGACTATAACAATGTTCTTAGAGTCTCAACCTGATGCAAGATAATTATGATTTCTGAGATTGTAATCAAGAAAAATGTTCATCATTGTTAGCTAACAAGAGCACAGATGTATATTCTATGACTGCTGTGCGAGATCCATCATCACTATGTCTTTGTCCAAGATCCACCATTTTTCGTCTCAGATTCACCATCATTGAGCTTTCGTCTAAGGTCCATCACAGTCATGCGGAGATCATTGCAGCTTACTATCTTATCTGAATCGTTGTCTATTGTTATGTCACGTCCAAGGCTGAACCTACCTACACTCAAACAAGATCTTCGACTTGTAACTCATCCGAAACCCAAGTCATGCATTCCTGCACTCTATACCCATCAACATTTCAGAAGATAAATGCATGTTCGATCTCTTCCCATTTGTGGATAACTAAAATGGGGTATTTATAGTGGTTTGCATCATCTTTTGGAGCCGATGTGAACCATGAATCGTTGTGTCTCTTACCCAAGTCGACATGACTTTCATTAATGTAATTAAGTCATACTTTGAGCTGACATGTAGACTTCTTTATTGCTTTTGCTTGCAGACTTCTAGTGAAGGATTATGCTTGGCCTTTGGAGGGATTCTTCACATCTTTGAGGGCTTGATTACATTAACATAAACTCATGAAGAGTTTCATAAACACATAAATAAATCCTAAAGACATCAAGAATAAGTCTTTTAACTAGAGACACTTTTTGCTCATGAAACTCATGTAGCAAGATTACAAAAAAGAAAAATTCCTTCTATTACATCAATTACAAAGATCATGTCATTATGAAGACTGAACCTAGTTACACTTTCTTCAACACTCGTTCTTAGCTAGGGAGGTATTCATAATGGTACTTGGTCATTCTAAATCTGTAGAATTTTTCATAAGAAGAATCAGATTTGCAATCCATCCATTATAGCATCATTTCAACCAACATTGTTTCCATTTAGCAAGGCCTTGACTAACAGCTCTATCTCTCACATAGATTAGAGCACAATGTTGGTGAGACCAATCACTGATAGACATGCATCATCATTGTCTCTCTTAGGGTCATACCAACCCGGGTATTCTCCGAGTATGCCCTGTTAGGACTATTCTCATCTTGGGTTCCTAGCCCTCGAGAATATTGGTCCTCTTATCCACTCTTGTCTTGGATACCCTACCACATCCTCAAAGAGTGTCAGATGCCAGATGATTACACAATCATCCATTATTTCTTCCAAATTGAAGACAATAATGTCGTGTCTAACTCTCCCTCTTAACTAAGGACGAGTTCCAAGTTTCTCTTCACTCAGAAACTTGCTCAAGTTCCTTTGTTTATAAGAACTTCCCAGAGCTCCCTCTTTCCAACGGACTCTATCATCAGTGCTTTATAGAGTCTTCTAAATGACTGATGACCCAAGACTTCGATGTCACCAATTTCTTCACATGAAGATTTCATCCATCCATCACTTTCCTCCATGATGTCATTCCTTCTTTTTCGAAAAGTATCCTCCTTGGATTTACATCTAAAGCTTCCTTCATAAGCTCATTTGTATTTTCTTTCCTTCAAAACCGATTTCTCTGGATCATAAGGTACATAGTTGTGACATCCTTCATGACTTTCCTTTCCTTGATCCTGCACGCATACCCAGACTTTTCGAAGATATTAGACACCAAAAACAAATTACATATTACCTTTTGGTGATGGCCTTCTTCCAGTGACATCTTCTTGTAGGTATCAATCATCCTGCACAAATGTTGACATATCTCCCAATGATATTTGTTGTCAAGGATCCTTAACCTTTCAGACTTCCATCAGAGTCTTCTCATCTTTCTGGGAGATTTCCTGGTCCAGTCTTCTTGATTTTCTGGATGTTGATTGCCTTCATCGAGGTTGCATGCTTCACGATCTCTTCCATCCTCTTATATTTCATTCCCAGGAGCTCTCAGAGTTCTTCAATGGTCATCAACTAGTTATGTTGATTTCATCTAGTCTGACTTATATCTTTCTACATTCTTTCAGAGGAGGAGATCCAATCCCTTTTTTATCATGCTTGATCCATTTTACCTGCAACCATTTAACATGACATCACAATATCAAATACAATTACAATTACAATCATACATACCTCATCCAAGTATTTTTTAGCAGCTTCTTTAATCCCTTGGTCTACTTCATTCTTCATGTCATTCAATCATCATCTCATGAGATCCAAGAGTTGGAATTTCTAATGAAACATTTGCTTCCTTTCGGTACTAGGAGATCCTCTACTGAGATCTTTATCAAAGATCCTTCATGATCTAGTATATCCCTATTTGGAAAATGATCTCTTTGACCTAGATGACTTCTTCCTTTCCTTCAATGTACAACGAGATTCCCAAGAGCTATGTTCTTCATGATTTGATACGAGCCCTTGCTTCCATGATGTCACAATGCATATTCTTACTATGCTCATATCTATGGGGAATTCTGATAGGATCCTTTTGAGAGGGATACTATCTCATTCATAGTGGAGATCTATTAATTCCTCTTTCCCTTGATCCTTTCCTCAACTTCCTCCATCCTTTAGGTAATATTTCCATAGTACTTATCTTGTCAACCTTTCCTTTGCATATATTGAGTCTTTTTTCCTTTTCTATCTAACATAGAGACTACAAACTATTGATTGAGGTGACATTCTTGTTCATAGACATCTGTCAACTTGCTTATTAATGATGATCATCTATTCATCATTTTTTTAGATCTCTCAACTAAAATTTCATGGAGATGTTTCTTCATTCCTTGGCACCTTCTACACTTCATTTCAGAGAGTATATCCTTTTATATCTCCTTTCTTACTTCATAGAACCTTAAGAGTTTTTATGACTTCAAAGGAGACCTTGAGGTACTAACTTCACTCCTTTGTCAAGATTCTGTCAATCCTACTACAAGAACTTTATCTAACCCATAAATCTTCTTGATGAAGTCAATAAACCAAATAGAATAAAAAAGGTACTTACTTGATACGTGAAGACAAGATCTTCACCTAGACCATGTTGGCTATTGTTGGGGCAAGATGCATTGATGCTTCCTCCAGATAGGTTCTGTGTTGAAGCTTCTCTTCAAGTCCTTCAGGAATAATTGACTTAAACATCTAGTCCTTGCAGAATTGACTTGAGATTGCTTGCCATGATGTAATAGGATACTGCAACATCTGATTTGAGATAATGACTATCACTGAGATGTTGTAGCTGTCGCTGTGGGAGACATATGTTGTCAAGTACCTTGAGATCTGAAAAATTGTTGTCATTCAACAACCCTTACTGCTATAGATTTGTTGTTGTATATTGTTTCCTTGATCTAAGGTTTATAGGTCCTGCCATCTTTGAACTTGCTTTAATGCTTGAATCTTGATTCTTGCATGTCTCTTTTATGTGCTTCCTTTGGCTGTTGAACCTTCCCTCTGATATAGTGTTGAAGAATCTAGGGCATGCACAATTAGGTTGATTCTTCGTTACATGATAACAATTTGTGAAGTATTTAAACAATTTATCTTCACCTGATATTTCATTTATTATTAGAGTATGTGTTTACTTCATCAAACTGCTATCAAAAAAACAAAAGAGACGAGAACACAAACGTTTGGCTTTCTTCCAGGGCCAAAACGCCCCCCTCTTTGAGGAAAACTCATGCATAAATTCTTCTTATAGAGATTCCATTGATGAATGCCAAGACCATGACCCTTAACACAATCTGCCTCTCTAAGACCAAGACATCAAGAATAAGTCTTTTAACTAGAGACACTTTTTGCTCATGAAACTCATGTAGCAAGATTACAAAAAAGAAAAATTCCTTCTATTACATCAATTACAAAGATCATGTC
>Ga0068623_1000031_pt1 | contig 13296 bp, 8 predicted proteins | sample InSIn2SAF170_FD_77427 | JGI IMG/M metagenome (GOLD analysis project Ga0068623, IMG submission 77427) | Clean room microbial communities from NASA Spacecraft Assembly Facility at Jet Propulsion Laboratory, Pasadena, California, USA -... ... | reverse complement strand
TGTGATAATGCGAAAAGGTGTATTCCGTAGGCGGTACACGAATCTGCGATAAAGGAAATCATCCTTTGCTCTATTCAATCTAGCTATCGTCCCTATTGATCCTTCGCCGTGAAAGTCATTTCTGCTCAACAACTTCCTCTTCTTTCAAGTATGGACAGGAGTGACTTGATCAGCCCTTACGTGCAGATTCAGATGTTTAGCGCTGAAGACAAGGCTAAGGCCATTGCTTCTGGCCAAGGTGGTGAAGAGGTTAGCGACCCAAATGGCTACCATGGCATAGGTAGTCCTTATTCCATACGTACGAAGACAGTCCCGGAGAATGGATTTAACCCACAATTCAACGATGTGATCGAACTGCAACTCGAGACCAAATACCCGGAACTAGTCTTTGTGCGGTTTTGTGTGTACCAGTCGGGCAAGAGCCCAAAACAACTGGCCGTGTTTACGGCCAAGCTGGACAGTTTGCAGCTTGGCTATAGACACCTGCCTTTGTACAATAGTAACGGCGAGGAGCTGATCTTCTCATCCCTTTTCTGTCAGATTACGAAGAAGCCATCGGTTGAGTCCATCTCCACTACGCAGGAAGGTCTCCCTTATCGGTCACGCTCGATCCGAGATTATTTTGGTGGCGATCGAGGTCGACGGAGAGGACGCGCCAACGAGGCCAAGGTGCAGAATGGATTTGGTGGTGAGCCTTAACTCATAAGATTGTGTAACCAAATTACAGGCGTTTGAAGTTTGTTAAATCATGGGTGGGAAAATTGGTTAAAGGACACCTGTGATACCCCAAGCTGTAAAACAGCAGTATAGTACGATGTTATGAATAAGATAGAACATGACCTTCCGGCGACGGATCAATAGGGACGATAGCTAGATTGAATAGAGCAAAGGATGATTTCCTTTATCGCAGATTCGTGTACCGCCTACGGAATACACCTTTTCGCATTATCACACGCTTCCTGCTGGTGCTGTGGTTGCTGGAGATTTGGGCGGAAGGCGCCTTTCGGAGCTCCACCACGGGCGAGGTCCATAGGCCGGGTACGCTAGCGGTTGGCTCGGTTTTCGTTGGGTCTGACCGGTTCGAGACGCCTAACCCACCTGAGCCAGTCCATTTGCTGCGGAAGTCGACGAGGATCTGCGCAGCAAAATGTCCCGCATGAAGTCCCTCCACATCGAGACGTTGTGCAGCTATAGTGTGCTGGCCTGCACAGTGGCTGTGAATTTGAGGCGATGAAGGCGACCTCAGTTCTCGACATCATGGCTATCCTACACAGACTGCTCAGCTCTTGAATTGTTCACGGTGATATGCTCACTCCCGGCCAGTTCTGATAAGAAGCGTGCAATTTGCACCCTTCCTCAACAGTCATCACCAATATGGTTAATTTACGGTTTATCGAGAGCTTTACCAGTAACGCTTTCCAGCTTGATATTGTTGGTAAGTACCAATTTCCAGGCATCAGTGGGGTTAGTGAGTGACGATTTCTAGGTTTTCTTGCCATCCTCGGAGAAGGCTCCCTAGAACCTATAGCACAGGTTGCGACGCTGAGCTACCTGATCTACCTCCCGCGTTTGATTCCTGCTCCTCAAACGTTCTTGAAGACATCCAGGCCCGAAAAGCTCGAGACTACGTCCAATGCAAGAGTCGTAGGGGTATACTCTGGAAACGCCAGCCAAGATATTCATCATGTTGCCCACGCACTGCATCGCGGCGACAAATTACCTCCAAATGCTGTACAATGCGTAAGAGTGGATGAGGTTAACAATCTGCCACGGCCCTCTATCAAAAGATATGGTCCCCTAGCATTCCTTGCATTCATCGGCTTTGCCATGAGTACTACACTATTCGCGCTCTCATTGTACTACAACGATGGGTGAGATTCACATTGCGGTTGACAGTACAGGACTAACATGGAGAACAGGATGGCTCTACTCGCAACCTTGTCATTGTCATTCCTGAGCACGAACACAGGGATAGCAAACAAGTGGCAAGCGTCTAAGAACGATCCTCAGCCCGATCCACATTCTCCACCAGGTGATGTGGTAATCAAGTACCCTCAAGGTGCCTTCATTATCGTTAAATGCCAGGAGCAGACAGCTAGATACCTCTATTTCAACCCTTCGGAGAAATGTATATACTCGGTCAAAAGCACCGCGCTGTATCGAGGCCTTTCATTGATATCCACATTATTACTCATGTGCGGTGTCATCTCACTAGCTAATGCTACGATTGAGCTCCAAACAGCATTTGCAGGGTCCTATATGCTCATCAACATCTTCTACTGGATTGGCGCTGCCCTGCCTCCTGCTCATCACTGGGACCTGAACCGACTAAAGCTCACGAAGATCGAGTTGAGAGGTGGCGCCCCACCGAAAGGCTCTGAGGCACCCAAGGGAGGAGATACTGAGAAAGGGCCCGGGAAGACGGTCAATGAGATCCACACAAAGCAGACATACACTGAAGCACTCTGGAAAGTCATTGCTGTTACAGGCACCAAGGCTTTCCTGGTCTCCACAGACTGGGTTCCTAAGACGAAAGCATGGGACGAGTGGCTGATTGAGGCCGAGTCCGCTGCAGAAAGTGAGCCGATGTATCCGAAAGAGGTAAATGGCAAGGAGGTTTGGCAAATCAAGAATTGGAATAGCAGGCACGTATTGTCTACCCTGCTGCAATCGTCCCGAACAACAGACAGGTTCGGAGGCATCAAAAAGCAAGGCGTTTAGGAAGCGCTTTTTACAGTTTTCGCCTTCGATATCAGCCCTCACTAAGGCCTTCTCACAATACAAGGCGTTGTGGATGATGCATGGTGAGATGGATGGAAGAGGCGTTTGGCATGAATTCACGACTTCACGGATATGACTTATGACTGATCTATAACTTCATGATAACATTGACGAGCAGATAATCTCCGGACTAGACATTATACCCATAGATAACGGAAACAAAACCTTGATCACGACCATTTCTTTTGCATCTTAAATTGTTTGCCTACGTACTAGTAGCAGCTCTGTAGAAATGAACCGTTTGAGGTCGCCCACCACATGCCAAGAGTTCTCAAGCCGGCTCCACCCACAACGAAATGGTAGTGAACTTCTATACCACACACACGACTCTGGCTTCCTTGTGTGTATCGACAACATCTTCTTGTAAGTAAGCACCTTGCGTTCGCGTGAGCATGTTACGCTCGCTCTCCTGCTAGGACATGAAGAGAATCCCTGCATGTTGCTGCGGAGGTGGTCTGCAGCGCAAAATGCTGATTCGAGGTTTACAGATCTTCCAAGTCTGAACACTGCGTGTGACTTGACAAGATGCCTTTCACCAAGCTGTAAGTTGAGCTTTGAAGGGGTTGCGACTGCTACTAACAAAACGATAGTGTTAAGAACTCTCCCTACTTTTCCAGATTCCAGACCAAATACAAGCGCAGAAGAGCCGGCAAGGTCAGGATATTCATGGTCGTAATGTATGCACGTGTCGCTGACTTCTATGTAGACTGACTACTACGCCCGAAGACGGCTTATTGCCCAGGCCAAGAACAAGTACGGTGCTCCGAAATACAGACTAGTTGTCCGATTTACCAACCGAGACATCATCTGCCAGATCGTGACTGCCGAAATCACCGGAGACAAGGTTTTTGCTGCCGCGTACTCGCACGAGCTCAAGAGATATGGAGTTGAGAACGGCCTAACCAACTGGGCTGCCGCATACGCCACTGGTCTTCTCGTTGCTCGACGGGCCCTCAAGAAGCTCGAGATCGACGAGGACTTCGTTGGTGTTGAAGAGGCAGACGGTGAATACAAGTTGACAGAAGAGGCTGAGGGCGAGGATGGCGAGAGCCGACGACCCTTCAAGGTCTTCCTCGACGTTGGTCTTCACCGAACCTCAACTGGTGCCCGTATCTTCGGTGCCATGAAGGGTGCCTCCGATGGTGGTCTCTTCGTCCCACACAACGAGAAGCGTTTCCCAGGTTACGACAACGAAGCCAAGGAACTTGACGCCGAGACCCTACGCAAGTACATCTTCGGTGGACACGTTGCTGAATACATGGAGACCTTGGCTGATGACGATGAGGAGCGCTACAAGTCTCAATTCGTCAAGTACCTCGAGAATGATGTCGAGGCTGATGGTCTTGAGGAACTGTACACTGAGGCACACAAGGCTATCCGAGGGGACCCATTCAAGAAGGATGAGGATGATGGTGAGAAGAAGGACAAGGAGTACTGGCGCGCAGAGGGCCAGAAATACAGACAGAAGAAGCTTACTAGAGCTGAGAAGGACGAGCGTATCAAGGCCAAGATCTCGGAGCTTGCTTCATAAGCAGACTTTGATACAAGATCTGTGCTGGCGTTTATGGTTCATGTCAAAAAGCCTCATGTCGTTCACGTTGCTCACGTCCCTATACCATTCTTGAGTTGATGCATATGATAATGGCTTGCACTGAAAGTTCACACGGCGATGTAGGTCAGGTCAGCATCCTGCACAACAGGAGAAAATTCAAATTATGTTCCATCGAGCTTTGGGTTACTGCCTGTGGATATATCCGGCCATAAAACTTCTGTAGTGTCACAGTCAGCTCCAGGCTTGTTGAGCCTCAGAAGCCATGTGGATCACTAGGTACCTGATAATGGCAATAATTACGCTATCTTATAGGCACACGAACTGCATGGTTTCTACTTGTGATTCATTCTTATAACCTGCTGCCAGCAGTCACTTTGACACCTCGTGATGTCTTGTGCTTCTCCTCACTAAGTAGCTGGGTATCATTACTAATCGTGCTTACCTCTTCTCATGTTTCCACATGCATGAAGCTTCTCCGAGATGTGGTAAGATAAGGTAATTTTGAGTCGAGATTGCCATGCGTACCTTAGTGTTGCAGGCAGAAAGTGTGAGCCACGCCAAAGATGCAGTAAGGTAATCACCTGCACGACACTGGCCGCCGGCTCAGTACCTAGGTTATCAGCCAAACCTACCTAGTTACCAATGCAATTGACGTTCCGCACCCCGCTACTCGAGTATCTCCGGCATTAAGTAGTCTTGATTACCGAGCGTGCTACTATCTATCAACCTGAGATGAGATCTGTTGCTCTGTTGCCTCTGCCGTCTCTGTCGAACCTGCCGAAGCATTCAAGAACATGGCGTCTTCAATAGCGACGCCGAAGGGCAATGAGCAGCCGCAACAACAGCTGGACACAACGAAAGCCAGTGGTGGTCTGGATGTGGACTGGCTTCTTTATAAGAAAGGTAGAGCAATACCCTTAGCCAGTCTTGTGCGCATGCATGAAGTTGTCGCATACTGAAGTGATTATGCTGACGCTTTGTCGCATTTCCTAGACCCACCCACCAGCTTGAAGCGCTCAAAATCCAATACCGAAGCCCGAAAAGTAGGACTGAGTACACCGGCTCAGTCGTCCACCACAAGTGCGAAGGCGCCTGAATCCATTGACAAACCGACACCAAGCATAAGGAACGAACAAACTACTAACCCTCAGCACTCGCGCGAACATGTTTCTACCACGAATAGCACACCCCAACGACTGGCGGCTATCAACGATGCGCCTCACTCGCAACCACAAACACCGACGAACGCGCAAACGCCAGCTCCGCAAAAGGGCACACCACCGAGCGACAACAACAAACAGCAACAAGGAAGAGGAGGACTGAAGAAGGAAAGTCGCCGTTCATCATGGTTCTCTGGTCTGAGTTCGAAGTTCTCGAGTTCAGGCCACACAGCAAAGCATGCCGGCAATGAGCCAACTAGAAGCGACAACAACCCGCAACCGAGTCCGGCTCGCGAGCTCAGCAATCCGTTTGACACCATGAAGCCAATCGATAACGAAGTACAGGAACAGAGACCACTTACGACGCGACGTCCTTCAGTTCTGGTAGCTGCTGGCACAGAGACCAGGCTTGATAGTTCCCCTAACTTCTTGGCCAGCGCTTTAAGAAGACTGTCGTCCAGCAACGCTGTGACACTGAGCAAACACACCCCCTCTCGCGGAGCTGTAGGTCCTCGAAGGATTATGAATATCGACCAAAATCGACAAAGGTCAAAGATACAAGAGTTCGACCAAAACAGGTTGAGAAGGGTTGCATTTAAGGTTGATGTTGAAATCGCTGGCATCTCTGCGCAAGCGGATGAACAACAAGAAGTATCAACCGCAGCATCGTCAGGCGAGAGTAATAAAGGCGCAAAGATGGCGAAGTACAAGGATAGGAGCGAGGGCGCAGCACTGAAGAAGTCACAAGGCCAAGAAGAAGGAGCTACAGCACAGCCAGAGACCCAACGCAGTCTTGCCGAACCAGAAGTCGGAGCTATCAAGGCGGAGATAAATGCAGAGATTGCTATTGAGAAACAGAAAGACAACGACGAAACGCCAGCAGAAGGCGAGAAGCCCACAACTCGTAAAAAGGAGAAAAAGAAACGGTCCGAAGCAGAGCGCAAAGAACGAAAGGAGCGGAAACGGCGGCATGCGGAAGCCAACGGCTTGGTTCCCCTCGAACTTGTCGTTGACGATGATTCTGATTCTAGTAATCAAACACCACCCGGTGCATCCACTCCCAAGAGGGCACAGCCCACCATAGATCCACTGAGGATATACAAGCGATGTTGTGCCCTGAGAGAGACAAATATAATGGCGACGGTCAAGGAGCAGATATCGAAGCCATCGGCGGTGCTCTCAGAGGCTCCTGGTACAGTGGCTTCAGTTGATCTCTCTGGTAATGAAATGTCCCTGGCAGATGTTCAAACTTTGGGAGATTGGCTTGCAGTCGTGCCTGTCAGACGACTCATTTTAGACGACTGTAACTTGTCCGACGAAGCTGTTCGAATCATTCTGTCCGGTCTTTCTGGATGTAAGAGTCAGGAGCAAGCAAGACTGAATCGGAAACTACCACGACACGGCACAGGAGAACTGGGTACTGAACAGATGGGCGTGATTGAGAAGTTATCCATGAAGAACAACACAGCTATCTCGACTATTGGCTGGCGACATATTGCACTTTTCATGCATATGTGCCGGTCGCTTCGAGGTCTTGATTTGTCCGGTATCCCCTTTCCTTCGATAGCCAGTGCAGAATCTCAGAAACTCGGGTTGACCAGAGTTACCAGTCTGTCGAACTCCCAAGAACTTCCGCCCAAGCACGTCAATCCAAGCACGCTTTTCGCCCGTGCGCTAGCGGAGAGATTTGGTGATCGCTTGGAAGAACTGATATTGAGTGGATGTGTGTTGGAGACGCATGCGGTAGGTGAGATCGTTGATTCGGTCATCAAATGCAAAGTCAAACGGCTTGGTCTTGCTCATAACGATCTGGACGCTGATGCCGTTGAGCACATTGTACGTTATGTGTCATCTGGTGTCTGTGAAGGCCTCGATATGGGCGGCAATAATTTGCAAGGTGCTGGTCATCTTCTGACACAAGTTCTTGACGAATCAAATCCTCTCTTCGCCATGAGTTTAGCAGACTGTAACCTCACCGTTCAGGATTTGCGAGCGGTATTGGAGCATGTTTCGCAGCTGCGGAATTTCAAGTTCATTGATCTTTCCAGGAACCAGGCACTGTTTGGCAGTTCTAAAGATGCTGTTTCAGTACTCAGAAAGAGATTGCCCGCTTTGAAAGAACTCAAAAGGATACACCTCTCGAATACTGACATGAACCCGGACCAACTCATCTCTCTGTGCGAGATTCTACCGGATGTTCCATCATTGGCGCATGTTAGTGTACTGGAGAACCGAAAGTTGATCGATTGTATGAATTCGAACAAGGGCGAATCCCAAGAAGAAGCATGTGCGGTCTTCGTCTCGCTCATGTCAGCCGTTAGGGCTTCAAAAACATTGGTTGCGGTCGAAATCGAAGTTCCAAGCCATGAGAGTAGCGAAGTGGTGAAAGCTCTAGCATCACAAGTTGTGGCCTACAGTCTCAGAAATCTAGAACGAACCACGCTGAGCGATTATCTGGACAGATCTGTTATGCCTGAACGGCTCGATAAACAAGCTCCAGAAGTGCTCCTCCACCTTGTTGGCCACATGGATGGATATTCAGAGAACCATGACAACGATGAGCCAGCGCCAGATGAGGATTATATGATTGCATCCACAGGAATCGTCAAGGCATTAGATGTGTGTTTGGACAACGAGGAACGATTAGCGTCTCATAACGCCTCTCCAACAGCCAGTGGCACTACGACACCTAGAAGAATCGATCCGTTACAGCCTCAAGGTGTGAAAAAACCCAAAGATGTATCTCTCGAGCTCTGTGAAAGCGCCAGGAAGATTCGACTTCGATTACGTCCTGCTATGGTGAAGGAGGACCGGGCAGGAAACACAGATGCATACCGTAAGTTTCATACTTTTCTCTCCAACTGCCATACTGACGAAAGATTTTCAGGTCGCCTCGTAGCACTCGACCAGACTCTAGAACGTATCATTCGACGGTTCGAAGATGAGTACCCTCAATCGCGACGAGCACCATCTCCATCCATGCAATCTCTCGACTCCCGCAACTCCTCATACATCGAAAGCCAGATTCCTGACAATCTCTCGCTTATCACATCTAATTCCGAGACTATACAAAGGACGTTCTCCAACGAGGAGGACCCGCACAGTCTCCAATTTCCGCGTAAAAACTCGGACGCCTCGCTTGCTGCACGTGTTCTTATGCAAGAAGAAGGTCGCATGCACCGTTTCGGCCAGCACATGCGTCGCGAAATCCTCAAACCTACTGGAACAGATGATGTTTTACACGGCACGTCCGTCTACGACGAACCTGAGCCAGAGCACATGACCACCTTTCGTAGCAGGCTCGAAAATCTTGGAGGTGATTTTATCAGGAAGGAGGTTGAGGCCAAAGGCACCGATAATGTTCTCCGGGAGTTGGGCATCAACATGCAGGAATTGCGAGTTTTACAGCAGGAAGATCCCGAGGCCTTCGCCAACCTGAGAGACTCACAGTTGGCTGCTCAACTCAACTCCCGCTTGTCGGATAGCCAGTCAACGCAGGAGGTCAAGCAGCCTGTCAGGGGACACATATCGATATATGACGACGTGACGAAGTGAAGGAGTGACGAGAAAGAGGCTCGTCGGTGGAGTTGACTACGAGGAAGTTGAACACCACTCTTGAAAGCGGTTTATTGCAAGGCGTCCTGGTGCTTTTTCATCAACCATGAGACACATCATACGTACCTAGGTACCGTACTTCCGAGACATGACGCATTGGATACCAGTCAAATAGGGCATAATTGGAATTCTGAGAACTGAGGCCGGACCAACATCGATTGGATTGACTATGAGATACGAGTTTTATAGCTACTACTGCGTATGTACGTATGTAGTGCATAAAATATACAGTTTGCATGTATACCTCATATATTATATGTGACAGCACTCTGGAAGCAGGATCAGTGGTAATGGTTGTGCTAACATTGTTCGTCGTTATAGATTTGAGAATGAACGTGAATATAAATCTAGTCTTCACTACGTACAGTACTTGATATCCTATCTCGATAACCATTACACTGTCTACATTGCTGCAAACCACACGGAGCATGCATTAATAGTACAATGTGCTGCTGTCACAGATAGCTACTGTATTGAGAATCCACCATGCTAATACGCATCTCAAAATAATGTTGATTTGCAAGGGCGCATGGAATGGCACAGTAGCTTTCTTCTTCGTCCTACGTAGCTTGTGGCGCATGTCACGCACCTCAAGGGGGTGTGTGTCTGTGTGTGTGACTTGTGGTGCTCACTTTCAGTGCTTCTTTGTTCCGGGTTCTGGTAGGTGGAAGACTACATGGTCTATTTCCCAACTTCTTCTTTGTTCGTTTGTTCCAGGAAGATACTGTTTCTGGACGAAGTGCATGATGGACTGAGACAAAGAAGGAAGGAAGGAACGAATGAATGAAATCGGCAGACCAGGACTTCTTCGACTATGCCTCGTGGGTTAAGGTTATTCGGTACTAGTTAGACTCGTATTGAATACCCTGGTACACGACTAGACCACATAAGCACCAACAAGATCAAGATCAAGATCAGTAGAGAAATGCCGCTCTCAAAAAGCGATGCACTCCTCATCCTGTCCCTCCGCCGCATCCGCCACGACCTCCACGCCGAACTAGCATCATAGCACAACCAGCGAACTACAATACAGCCTCAAGACTGGGAGGACATCGCGGCCCATCACGTGAATAACGCACGTCTTATTCTGGCGCGTCTTGAGACTCGGCGGGCCGTTGATGTGACGGGCCCGCTACAGCTGTGTGAATCCAGGGCTCGTGAAATGGGGTGTGTGTATTATGCGCATTGGGCGGCTAGGATTCGGAATATGGCTAGTGTGTTACGGGGACTGGCGATGAATGTTGTTGATGCGGTTTGTTTGTTGGAGGATGAGTGTAAGATGGACAGAGCGAGGGAGCGTTTGGTTGGATTGAGGGTTGGGAGGACATGTACACGGACGCCGCCGGTGAGGGGTGAGGCGTTTGTGGTGGAGTTGTATGAAGAGTTGGTTGGGTTTGGGGAGGTTTTTGTTGCACTGACGGAGAGGTGGTTGGTCATTTGTGATGACTCGAGGATTTAGAGGTTGGTTTTGAGGCAGGTTTGTTGAATTTTTATTGTTTGGTTTGCTGGCGTTGAGTCTTGTCCTGTCAGAGGGCCACGGCCCATGTGTTGGAGGCGCACCGGTGGTAGGGCGATACTGGTAGTATGTGCTGAGTCATCTTACGCTGCCAACACAATGACACCATTTTTGCTGTGTTCCTGATGCTGTTCGAAGGACAACACTGTAGGCGTGGGATGAATAGGAGTATTAGTACCCACTGGCACTGTGGTAAGCCTAGGAAGCTTCTGTACAGATAATCGCGTGGACAAACGATTGTGCTATTGACAACGTCTCTTCCCTTGCTAAGGCCTTGACAGAGACACACGGTATTGTTTGCACAAGTTGGATTGACCGAACATCGACTGCGTCATGAATGGTGATACCATCCTGACATTGCAGACGAGGACTCTTCGTAGCACATAAAAGGAGCTTCCGTCCATCCTTTCAGACTATCTATCCTTCACCAATAGCATATAACATATCAAAAACACTGGAACACTCACCGGAATAATACGATCCTCAACCACAATGATCGCTTCTCTCGAACGCTCCAAAACTTCTGATCAGACTAGGGACAACCCGCCCACTCACCACCGAATTCACCAAACCCCAATGGTGGCGGTGGGAACGGTGGAGGTGGCAATGGTGGCGGAGGTGGTGGGGCACCATACAACAATTAGGTCGACATCACCAGCAGTTCTCCTGCTGTTTGTTGTTCCGACCTAAGGCCTCGAGCCGTTCGTGGCTAGATCAGCTTGACTCAACACCAGGTGCTACCTAGGTCATAAGGAGACCACGACTTGCTTCTCTGTGAAGACAACATCTTTTGAAAAACTTTTTCGACACAGCAGAGCAAAAGCTCTGGGACTGTATGGAATCAATTCTATGCTGAACATATGCTGCTGGAACAAAGACAATCACTGTGGAAGTGCTCAGATGCACCATATAATCCAAACTGGAAATTGAAAACTGAAAACTGAAAGAAGAAAAAAAAGACCACAAAATAACAGGAATGGCTAAGAAAGGGTGTGTGGTGATATAAGGAAACTGAGCTTGAGCTCGTCCATATGATTAACATGGAAATTGGCAGTAGGCAACGAGATGGTTCATTGTGGATTGCTTGAGCTTTGAGCTCCGAGCTCCAAAACAATAACGATACAACATCAACATATTCGCATCACTTTGCTTAACCACACTTTTAGATTGTCTTTCTCTTGAGTAGTTTCAGACGAGGAGAGGCGTGCCGGAGGCATCTGTCGAGGCTGAGCAGGGCGAAGTATATTCATTTGGCCGTGACTTAATGCAATAGTATCGGGATACGAGGCCTATATTCGCAACGGTGTCGATTTTGTGAAATAAATTCCCTTCTCACTTCGTTTGTGGTTATGCAATGATTTCGATGTCAGCGCAGACACAACCGCAAAGAAGTACCAACGACCCGAAGTTCTTCCAGAGCATAGTGGTGATGAAGCCTCAGGCAGCAATTTAACACCATAAACGAAGATCAATACTGTAAGAATATACACCACACAGTGTCCGTTAGTAACATGGGACATAAGCCAGCATCTTCAAATAATCACAAGTCAACCGAATACTGGTGATGCTATACGGATGCCCAGTACGTAGAACGACATGAGTCGTTACGGTCGTGTTATTAATCCATCATACGTCAACCATAGAGATCCTCTTCATGAATGTGTCTTTTTGCCCTCATATCAGAATGATACATCTCATGCAGACTGTCACTCGCTCACAAACTTCTTCTCTTCTCATTCCACATCAGGTGCTAACACTCGAGTGAGCTAATACACGAGCACTGAACTAAGGTAGAATTATAGGCACTAGTACTTATATCGTCTTTGAACCAGCACTCCTCAAAGTACTTAGAATATCAGCTGCTTGATGTCAAACGATGCCCACACAAACACACTTCATAGCCGTCGGAGCATGTGCAATCGATACCATCCTTACAGTACCATCCTTCCCAGCTCCAGACTCTAAACTGCGCGCCACATCCCTCACCAAACGAAGAGGTGGAAACAGTCCCAACAGCCTTGAAGTACTACAGCAACTTATACAACACGAAGCTGCCCGAAATGACGTCCGAGAAGCTTCTTTAACACCATCAACCACGAATCAAACCCCTATTTTACCATCACTAACGCTCATCGCAACTCTGCCAGCAAAGGACTCCCCAAGCATGCAGTTCATGAAATCCTCATTCGACATTCCCCCAACCCGGACAACAACCACAGCCCCTAACAGCGACGAAATCACGATCACCACACCAGCCCCATCCGTAGATCTCTCACACTGCCTACACCGCCCGGAGCACTCAGAACCTATATCTTCCTACATAATTTCCGACACATCGTCATCCACTCGCACGATAATAAACCACAATGCCCTTCCCGAAATGACATACCCCGAATTCATAGCAACAGCCACATCAACCCTAAAACCCTATTTCATCACTCATCCACCATCTTCCGACTCAACCACAACCCCGGACTCAATTCACTACTGGTTCCACTTCGAAGGCCGCATCCCCACCACAACCCTTCAATGCATAACCTACCTGCGTACCCTTTTTAAACCACCACCAAAAACACCATTACCAACATCAACAAGAGCAGCAGCACCAGCAGCAGCAGCAACTCTCACGATCTCAGTCGAAGTTGAAAAACCCGCCCGCGAAGGCCTACAAG
>Ga0068623_1000027_pt1 | contig 13874 bp, 10 predicted proteins | sample InSIn2SAF170_FD_77427 | JGI IMG/M metagenome (GOLD analysis project Ga0068623, IMG submission 77427) | Clean room microbial communities from NASA Spacecraft Assembly Facility at Jet Propulsion Laboratory, Pasadena, California, USA -... ... | reverse complement strand
TTTTTTTTTTTTTTTTTTTTAATTTCATTAAAAATTTCAATCAATTAAGAAGAGATAATTACACCCAATATGGAAATAAAGCTTTCAATCATATGATTTTACATTTATACCTTTCTTTCACATAGAGAATCTCAATCATTTGCTATATATAGTGATTGTTGTATCTTTTTTCTGAATTTCATTATAAATTCTAATCAATTAAGAGATACTTACACCCAATATGGAAATGAAGGCTCCAATCATATGATTTTACGTGTATACCCTTCCATAAAGAATTGCACCAAAGACGGAAATGGGATATTGTTTGGTCTTTTGGAAAATGAAAATCATTATTTTTATTTTACATTGTGATTGTTGCATGGATTTTCAACATCCTTAAGTTCAAAAGATGCATATTTTGGCTTCAACTTTATATTTTTATAATCTATCCAAAATCATTGGATGTAGGTCACTATGATCCTGTCCATAGAGTGATCATAAATAGAATAATACAAATGTTTATTAGAGTTTGTGTTAAAATTGGTAACTAGGGCCAAACTCCATGTGGGTCATCTTATTAATGGAAGCTAATATTTTTCTTTGATCCCTCTCATCAAGAGGTGTAGGATTGATCTAAAGATCATCTCATTTCGATAAGTATTCATGGAGATATGAATTTATTTGTGTTATGGGACAATTCGTCAAGGTCGCCCAGCAACCAAATAAACCCCACTCGTGCTCAACGTTTTAGTATAAATATAAGTGGCCTTCAAGTCATTTCAACACACTTGGGATCTCTTCCTCTCTACTTGTCTTTGGGTTTTAGTAGGAGGAGAGATCCTAAGGGATAATGCTACCCTAATCCAGAGGGCAGAAGTCGGAACTATCAGGAACTATTAGAACTGCTGGGAACAGTCGAAATTGCTGGGAACTACCAAGAAAGTTGACGTAGAGGGCAGAAGTCAGAATTGTTGGGAACTACTAAAACAACTGAGAAAGCTAGAGCAGAGGGCAGAAGCTGGAATTGTCAAGAATTACCGAAACTATCGGGAAAGCTGACGTAGAGGGTAGAAGTCAGAACTACTGGGAATAGATGGAACTCTCGAGAACTGCTGGAACAACCGGGAAAGTTGAAGGAGAGGGCGGAAGTTAGAACTGCCAGGAACTGTAGGGAACAACCAAAATTATTGGGAACTGCCAAAATTGCTAGGAAAGCTAACGTAGAGGGTAGAAGCCGAAACTACTAGGAAATACTAAAGCAACTAGGAAATATGATGTAGAGGGTAGAAGTCGGAACTACTAGAACTATTGGGAAAGCTGATGTAGAGGGCAGAAGCCGGAACTACCGAGAATAGCTAGAATTGCCAGGAACTGCTGGAATAGTCGGGAAAGATGAAAGAGAGCGCATAAGATAGAACTATCGAGAACAACTGGAATTGTTGGGAACTATTAGAATTGTGAGGAAACCTGATGCAGAGGGCAGAAGTCGGAACTGCCGACAACTGTCGGGAACAATGCAATTGTTGGGAACTGTCGGAAATGCTGGGAAAGATGACGCAGAGGGTAGAAGCCAGAACTACCAGGAACTACCAAGAACTATCAGAATAGCTAGGAAAGCTGACACAGAGCGAAGAAGCCAGAACTGCTGAGAACTGCTAGAACTGTCGGGAAACTTGACGCAGAGGGCAGAAGATGGAACTGCCAGAAATAGCCAAAATTACCGGGAACTGTTGGAATAGTCGGGAAAGCTAATGTAGAGGGCATAAGCTAAAACTATTGGGAATAGCTGGAGCTACTGGAACTGTTAAGAACAATTGGAACCAGAATTGCTGGGAACAACTGGAACTGCCAAAACTGGCAGAACAACGGAGCATCTGTCTCCGAAGGAGAGAAACATGCAAGGGACAACTAGCATGCAACAACAAGCATGCTAAGGACAACAAGTATGCTAGGGACAACAAGCAAGCAATTGACAACAAACAAGAAAGGTGAAGCCAACACATAGGTCAGCATGACAACATGGTGCAGCAATGGCACATAATTCAGTACATTAATGGGTACAATCATGATTAATGAAGAATGATGAGATGCAACATAGTGATGATGTGTGCAACATGGTGTAGTGCAGTGAGGTGCAACATGGTGATGAAATGCAACACAACGATAGGTGAAGGAGTCACCTTGGAGAATTAGTTGAAGCAGTGTGTCTTCAACTAATATCATGTATCATCTTCTTAGAGATCATCTATATTCTTATCTAGATAAGTCAAAGTGTTGACTTCTGTTGTAAACATACTATCTCTCTCTCTCTCTCTCTTTGCTAAACTATTGAAGAACATATAATAAGAATTGATTAAGGGTTTCCCCACATTGGGATTTGTCCTTGGCTAGTGCCACATCTTGTGTCCTCTTGTCTTGGATTATCTTTTGCGATTTATGTTTATGTTCTATCTGTAGTTTACTTTAATGTTGATGTGATTACTAATCTAGAAAAGATATTGAGCTAACTGTGAAAATTGAAATAAATTGCTCTCAGCATAGAACAAACCTAAAATTAACATGGTAACAGAGTTGAGGTGAAGACAAAGCCCAAGAAAGAGTGAAAGAGCAATCATCGAAGACAGTTGGGAAAGGACAAAAGAATCAATGGATTCCTCATCCCTCTTCAAATTCACCAATAGTGAAGTCCAAGTAGAGTATATTATCAGAATGGCATAGCGAAAGCTTCTGATGACCTACCTAAAGATCACTTCATTAGGAAGTCTAAATCTAAGGGAGGAAGGAAACGCAGATGCCTTGGTTGTAATAAGTTTGGTCATTATGCAAAGGAGTGTTTGAGGTAGGGATACATCACTTGATGATGATAACAATCATTCCAGGGACATCTTTATTGATCAAAGGAATGACACGTAATGCAGGTCATCAAGGAAACAACCGACTCTTCAAAGAAATAAAGGAACCCTAGGTATGAAGAATCAAATGTTGTTTCTGATAAGATAAAGAAGTGTTATGTTGTATTGGTCCACTCCTTCAGATTCTTTGGGAATTTGGCTTATTGATTGTAGTGCTTCAAGGCACCTCATCAAATAGCTCAAATTTGGTTGAGACAAAAATAACCGTGGGATTATACTTGGAGTCGATGCCACCTATCCCGAAAAGGGTGTAGGGAATGTTACCCTTCAATTGAATGAGGGTAACTCTATTCATTTACAAGAATCTATTTTATGTACCTAATCACAAGAAGAGCCTGTTGTCCATCTCGGAAATGGAAGCCAAATGTTTTAGGGTGGCATTCATTGATGGAAAGGTATGTGTTAAAAAATAGAATTTTCAAAGATGTTTTTTCTCATGGGTTTAGGGTTGGCAATTTGTATCAAGTTGCAAGATGGTCCATTGGGGATCATGTCAATTGACATATCACATCTATAACATCAGAGGTCTACCTATGGGGCCCTACCCAATGTGAGTCAGATGGTGATAGGGATGCCTGAATTCAAGAAGAACATGAAGGTACATGTCTAAGATATACCAAAGGAAATATTATAAAGGGACCATTCCCCTCATGCAATAGGTCCACAGGTTTGGGACAACCTGAGGAGTTTGAGATTCATGATTGAGAATCTCATGTATACAGGTGGAAGAAAGCCCTCTATGGCTTGAAGCAAAACACCCCGGGTGTCGTATGAGAGGATTGATAACCGTCTGATGAAGCTGAGATTCACTAGGAGTGAAACCGATCCAAACCATTACCCGAAGGTTATGGATGATAGACCTCTCATACTAGAACCTTATGAGGATGACCTATTTTTTACAGATGTAGGCCCTCTTATTTGTAGAAGTAAGAGGGACTTGGATTCTAGAAGTGAAATGATAAAATACAAGCCTATGACTACCTTGAGGATCTTAACTTTCAGAAGTTATATGGTAGTGATGTCAGACCAGATTTGGGAAATGCCTCTGAGTTTCATTAACCCATTTGCACTGATGTCCTTGGTGAACTTCTGTTCGGACATATGTTTTGCAGTTAACATGGTGAGCTCATATTTGGTTGAGCCTCACTAGATTGATGCCAAGAATCTCTCATGGATTGAGATACACTGCCAGAAATATGAAACTGCATGATTATTTGAATGCTGACTCAACACGCAGTGTGTAGGATCACTAGAGCACTTCTCAGTGTTATTTCTCTTTCGATTCTTCTTCGATACCATGGATGAGTAAGAATTAGAAGTTGGTTGCTATAAGCACTGCCAAGATCGAATACATAGCTACAAGTACAATATTGTGTGAAGTTGCATGATTGCAGAAGCTCTTATGTGAGCTGTTTGTACACATCATGAATATCACTGTGATTCTCTATGACAACTAGAGGGGGGATTCGATTATTGAGGAATCTCGTATTCGATGATTGCTCCAGTAGATAGACATCAGATGCTGCCTTATCTGGGATATGGCAAGTCATTGAGCGAGTAGGCTCCATCGCATTGAGACTGATTTTCAAAGCCCTAGGGAAAGGTCAAATCTGTGACTTTCCCAAATGACTTGGAGTCATTGAGAGACCTTCTTATAAGGGTCCTACATGTTCCATGCATTGAGATTTGGGAGTTCTAGGGGGCTTGGGGTACTTACTGGATCAACATACGACCACAGGGTGACTCATCCTCCCCTAGTGGTGCGCTATGTACAGGATACAGGTTCAACCTTCCCCCGTGATACCCCATGGCAACTGTGGAGCAAGATGATTAGTTCTCCCATGACAACTGTGGAACAAGATGATTAGTTCTCCTTTAGAAACTATGACGTAGGATGATTAGTTTTCTTGTGGGCCGGGATGATTAGTTTTGTCATGGCGACTGTGGGGCAGGATGATTCGTTCTCCTGTGGATAGGATGATTAGTTCTCCTATCGAGGAATCCTACCCATGCAGTCTAGGACTCATGGGAAGTACCTCTCATCTAATCAATGAGTAGGGAAATGGGGTTAGGGACCATAGTAGTACTATCGATGGACACATCGATGTATCTACCATACTCCATATGCTAGGATGAACTCCATTGATCTGGGATCAATGCAACTAATCTGGGATCAGTATGAGTGGTTTGAGACACTCTCTTGTGATATTGATCTAGGATCACTAAAACTAACTTCGGGTCGGTAGAGAATAGTATGAGACATTCTCGATCAACATGTTTCAGTAGAGCAGAGAAAATCATAACTTAGCATAGTACAATTAGACATATGGATTAGCGGATGGAATTCTCCCTAGTTGAGAGGGAGTGTTAAAATTGGCAACTAGGGCCAAACTCCATGTGGGCCATCTTATTAATGGAAGCTAATATTTTTATTTGATCCCTCTCATCGAGAGGTTTAAGATTGATCTAAATATCATTCGATTCCAATAAGTATTCATGGAGATATGAATTTATTTGTGTTATGGGACAATTCGTCAAGGTCAGCCAACAACCAAATAAACCCTACTTGTGCTCAACATTTAGTATAAATAGAGGTGGCCTTAAAATCATTTCAACACACTTGGGATCTCTTCCTCTCTACTTGTCTTTGGGTTTTAGTAGGAGGAGAGATCCTAAGGGATAACATTGCCCTAATGTAGAGGGCAGAAGTAGGAACTGCCAGGAAAGCTGATGCAGAGGGCAGAAGATAGAACTTTTGGGAACAACCAGAATCACTGTGAACTACCAGAACTACCAGGAAAGCTAATGTAGAGGGCAGAAGCTGGAACTACTAGGAACTACTAGGAACTATCGAAACAACTAGGAATGCTGATGCAGAGGGCAAAAACTGGAACTGACAGGAATTGTCGAGAATGCTGACATAGAGGGTAGAACCCAGAACTACTGGGAAGAGCCAGAACTATTGGAATAGTGGGGAAAGTTGACATAAACGATAGAAGTCGAAACTATCGAGAACCACTGGGAACAATCAGAATGTCCAACAACTACCAGAAATGCCAAGAACTATCAGGAACAACTGGAATTTCTAGGAACTACAGAAACTGTCAGGAAAACTGATGCAGAGTGCAGAAGTTGGGTCTACAGGGAACTGCTAGGACAGTTGGGGAAGATGATGGAGAGGGCAGAAGCTAGAACTATCAGGAACTGTTGGAACTATCAGGAAAGCTGATGCAGAGGGAAGAAACCAGAATTGCTCGGGATAGTCGAAATTACCGAGAACTGCCAGAAAAACTGGAAAGATGATGCAGAGGGTAGGAGTTGAAACTATTAGGAACATCTAGAACTACCAGAACTATCATGAAACTACCAAAATTGTCAAGAACAACCGGAATTATCGGTACTGCCGGGAACTACTGGAACTGTCGGGAACTACCAAAACTTCTAGGAACTATTAGAACTGCTAGAATTGCCAGAATTGCTGGGGATTGCCATAACATCTGGAGCATCTGTCTCTGAAGGAGAGAAACATATAAGGGAGAGCTAACTAACATTCAGACAGTTGTATGGTACTTAGCAGCAAATACACCAAGCATGCAATGTTACAGCTAGCATGCAAGGGACAAGTAGCATGCAAAAACAAGCATGCTCAGGACAATAAGCATGGTAGGGACAATAAGAAAGCAAGGGACAACAAGCAAGGTGCAACCAACACATAGGTAAATATGGGAACATGGTGCAACAATGGCACATAATGCAATACAATGATGGGTACAGTAATGCTTAATGAAGCATGATGAGATGCAGCATGGTGCAGTGCGGTGAGGTGCAGTACGATGACGAAATGCAACACAATGATAGGTGAAGGAGTCACCTTGGAGAATCAGTTGAAGCAACATGTCTTCAACTGATCTCATGTATCATCTTCTTAGAGATGATCTATGCTCTTATCTAGATAAGTCAAAGTGTTGACTTTTGTTGTAAGCATACTATCTATCTCTCTCTGTGCTAAACTATTGAAGAACATATAAGAAGAATTGATCAAGGGCATCCCCACATTGGTGTTTGTCCATGGCTAGCACCACATCTTGTGTCCTCTTGTCTTGGCTTGTCTTCTGCAATTTATGTTTATGTTCTATCTGTAGTTTACTTTAATGTTGATGTGATTGCTAATCTGGAAAAGATATTGAACTAACTGTGAAGATTGGAATAAATTGCTCCAAGCATAGAACATACCTAAAATTAATAGTTTGAAATGGAGGTACAATGTAAATGGATCTGAATGAAACCCAAGAGAACTATATCAATTGTAAGAAAACTTGAATCCTAATAAAGTTGGCATATTAAAATACGGTGTGGATAAATTCCAACCATTCAAGTAAGAAAATACTTTAAACACAAGTGTTACCCATGAAAATACATATAGATGTTTAACTGAGACCAAATGAGGGCCTTGGTGAATAATTGCTAAGGATAGAGATCATTCCTATTGTTGGAAATAATACTAGGGGGGGGGGGGTGAATTAGTATTATTAAATTGTTTTCAATAAGCCTTCCAGATTAATACTTTAAATTATTCCTCTGATATTGATAATTAACTTGTATGTTAGTACCAAATAATAATGGAAAAGAAAATAAAATCACACAAAGGAACACCAGATATAAGGTGGAAACCCAATGTGGGTGAAAACCACCTGCTGCAATATGTCTCTATCTTCTTTCAAATAGAACTTCTTTTACAATGAATTTGTACTGGTGTAGTCCTTTACTAGTATGCAGGCTGCTGCTTGCAGAGAGTTACAACTCTCTCTCTCGTTCTCCAATCTCTCCTGGAAGGGAGCTACAATCCCCTATTTCTTATAAGGACCATGTTTCATTAATTTTCAGACTGGATCCAAGAAGATCAAATGGTCATCAAGTATATGAGAATAAACAAATCAACAGAATCACCCAAGCACCAGATCAATATACATATGAGTATATTATGATAGTTATCACCCGATCTAGCCAACCATTAATACAGAGGTCAACCATTAATACAGAGGCTGATCATGCTGATATCAGAATCCAATATAGAGGATATACATACTACTGTGCAACCAGAGGCTAAACCCAATCAATATAGAAGAAAAGCTTAACATTGCGCACCTAGAACCCTACAAATTAGTCAAAGGCAGAAACAAATGTCCACCAGGGATTGCGACTTCACCAAAACATCTGAAAACATCTGTGTCTGTGCCTTTTGATATGTGGGTATATGTGCCTACACAATCTTCTGCACTGCGGGTGTACGCAGCGTATAACTCCTACAAATAGATGATTTTCAGGCATTAATCATACCAGACTGCACCGATGAGATCTCAGCCAACACTTCCCAACCGATCGCAAGTATTTCTGAACTGTTCTTTTGTAAGATCTTCAACTTCCACTTCACACTGCCAAACGCTCTCCTTTCCTCTTACATAGCAAAGCTCTTGCTAAAATAATGAATCGAAACTATAGATTATCAATACCGGGGATTCGAAAACCTGGGGCTCAATTGCTTGTACCGATCACTTAAGCAATGACTTAAGTGATAAAACAGAGAAAAATGATGAGAAATGGTACAAATGATAAAGAGGCGGACTTCAAGCTTAATACACCCGTAACTATAATGTATTGTGTCTGCTCTTTATTGCTATCAGCGCATGCACACATCATAGCCTATTTCCGATGGCCGATCCGATGGATCGGATGTGACATGGAAATTAACCATACTTTATATTCCTGTCGGGTCCGCATGTATTCATCGCTGTCAGCAATTGGATGTGGGGAGCCTTTATAATATGAGCGATTACCATGGATGTGATATTATTATAGACCACCTTTAATGCCTCCATCGGGTCTACCACCTCTTATCGCAATCGGCACTCGGGTTTGGAAGGGCTTTAAACACTGTGATACATACCTCTCCGATATGCTAGACATGATATTAATATAAACTGATTGTAATGCCATCATCGGGTCCGTGCAATCGGAGGTTTGGGGCCGACAACCATTTATACATCGCAACCGTTGCAGATGTGATATAACAATAAACCTAATTGAGATATGCTTTCGGGTCTACACATATTATCACAATCAGACTGAACCTTGATTAGCGATGTGCCAATATCCATATATGCTAAAATATATATTAACACATATCTGTGTTTTTCCACCGAAAGGGAAAATGCATACATGCCTTTGTTTATTGTATAATGCATATATATTGGTTTTGATCACCCAACAACTCCTGATAGTGTTAAAGCATGCATATATGGGTTTTAATCTACCAACAACTCCCGATAGTGCTCAAGCATGCTTATATGGCTTGATGACTCCCGATAATGATTAAGCATGCATCCAATAGGTTTTGTAAGCCCGATACCTCCCGATAAGCTCCTTATATATGTGAATGTGCCTTTATTGCTCCAATAGGCTCCCGATGGCTCAATGTCTCTCGATAACTACTTCTTTGACATATATATATATATATGTGACATATACATATGTATATGGCTCCTCTTGGCTCCTCTCGGCCCCATCTTGCTCCAAGATGCCTTGTTTTCTCTGTTTATCTCTTTTGTAGATGTATATAAGTGAGATGCTCTTCTATGAGAGGGTTGCCATCAAGTACAATGTATGCATCATAATGCCAACAATCTCCCCCTTTGGACTTGATGGCAACAACACCAAAATCTTGACATCAAGGGCAAAGGGCAGATCAAGACATACTCTTTCCTTAATATACATTCGGCTGCCCAAACCTGCTATATCTTCGCCTGAGAACTTGCTCCTTTTGATTATAAACCAGATCATGAAAGAGATAGAGACATATTACTCCTTCTGCACTACCATAATGCCAACAATGCATTATATATGCTCCCCCTGAACCTTGTACGCATATACCCCATATGAACCTCACGTACAAGCACCAATCGAAGATTTAACAACAAGATGATGCATCAACAACTCCCAGTTTTTGCCTGAGGTATTCGAAGGTTTCCCTAGGCAATGGTTTGGTGAATATATCAACACCTTTTTCCTTAGAAGGAATATATTCCAACTTGACATTTTGTTCAAGTACTTGTTCCCTGAGAAAATTATACTTGATCGATATGTGCTTGGTCTTTGAATGCATGACTGGGTTCTTTGAAAGGCTGATTGCACTTGTATTATCACATAAGATGGAGATAGGTGGTGTACAAGTGATTTGAAAATCCTGCAAGGTCTGCATCATCCAAAGAAGTTGAGTGCAAGAAGATGCAACAACTACATATTTTGCTTCAGCTGTGGATAAGGCAATTGAACTCTGTTTCTTGTTGAACCAAGATACTAATATGGAACCCATAAAGAAAGCACCACCACTTGTGCTTTTCCTATCATCCACACTTCCGACCCAATCTGCATTTGTGTAAGCATGAAGTGTGAGATCTGTGTCTCTAGGATACCATAAGCCATAGTTTTGAGTTCCTTGGAGATATTTGAAAATTCTCTTCACTACCTAAAAATGAGTTTCCTTTGGATTTTCCTGAAATCTTACAACTATTCCCATTGCATGCATGATGTCTAGTCGGGTACTTGTCAAATAAAGTAGACTTCCAATCATAGATCTGTAGGTTGCTTGATGAACTGTTGGTGATTCATCATTCGCACTAAGACTGCATCCTGTAACCATAGGGGTACATACTGGTTTCGAATCTTCCATGCCATATTTCTTCAGAATCTGCTTGAGGTACTTAGTTTGAGACAAGAAGATACCACCTTCATTTTGTTGAATTTTCAATCCAAGAAAGTATGTCAGTTCTCCAAGCAAGGACATTTCGAATTCTTTCTGCATCACCAAGGCAAAGCTTTGACTCATAGATTCTTCATTGCTGCCAAAGATAATATCATCTACATACACAACAAGTATTAGGAATTTGTCATTTTCAATTTTTATATAAAGATTTCTATTTGCTGATCCTTTTGAAAAGCCTTATTGATGAAGGTATTTGTCCAAACGGTAGCACCAAGCCCTTGGAGCTCGTTTAAGGCCATAGAGAGCCTTTTTCAGTATTCACAAAAGATTTGGATCATTCCCAAGAATGAAACCATCTGGTTGCTCAATGTATACTTCTTCTTCTAAGTCTCCATTCAGAAAAGCTGATTTCACATCCATTTGAAATACTTTGAACTTTTGAAAGCTTGAGAGAGCAAGAAACATTTGGATGGCCTCAAGTCTTGCAACAAGAGCAAAAGTTTCTTCAAAATCTATTTCTTCTTGTTGGGCATACCCTTCACAAACAAGTCTGGCCTTGTTTCTCATTACTTCCCATTTTCGTTCAACTTATTTTTGAAGATCCATTTTGTTCCTATGACATTCTTATCCTTTGGTCTGGGAACCAACTCCCAAGTGTTGTTCTTTTCAATCTATTCAAGTTCTTCATCCATTGCCTTGACCCAACATTCATCCTTGCATGCCTCTCTTAAATTTTGTGGTTCAGTGGAGGAGAGTAATGCCAAATAGCTTGAAGCTTCTGCAGTTGTTCTTCTTGTTTGTACGCCTGCCTCCTTTTGTCCCAGAATGTGAGATTCTGGATGATTCTTCTATACATACCTGGATGGAGTCTTCTCTTCTATCCTTATCTATTCCTCTGGTGTCTCTTGAGGTTCTTCTTCTTCATCATTAGTTTGATTTGGAAGGTAGTCTTTGTCCTCTTCGATATTTTCATAATTTACTTGCCTAGGAATGTATCCTTTTTCATCAACTACTACATTGATGCTGTCAACAATTCTTCCAAGTCTTTTATTGTAACACTTATATGCTTTGTTGTGGGGAGAATAACCAAGGAGGATGCCTTCATCTACTCTAGGTTCAAGTTTGCCAAGCTGTTCATCATTGTTCTTGATATAGCATTTGCTTCCAAAAGTTTTGAAATGCTTTACTGAAGGAGTCTCACCATACCAGATCTCATAAGGAGTTTGAGTGCTATTCACTCAGACATTTGTTTTGTTGAGAATGACAACTACAACAAATGCAGCTTCACCCCAAAAGGTTTGCTCGAGTTCTAGACTCATCAAGCATAGCACAAGCCATTTGTTGAATAGTTCTATTCATCCTTTCCACCACTCCATTTTGCTGAGGAGTCCTAGTTGTAGAAAATTCCCTTCTTATTCCATGTTATTCAAAAAAATCAAAAAATTTGTTTGAGGTAAATTCCCCACCTCTGTCAAACCCGAGGAAATTAATTTTGTGATTCGATTCATTTTTAGCTAGGGCTTTGAAAACTTTGAATTTTTCGAATGCTTCATCTTTGTGCTTCATAAGTCCTAACCAAACCATCGTAGAGAAGTCATCAATGAATAGTATAAAATATTCTTCCCCTCGAGGTGACCTTGTTCGAAATGGACCACATACATATGTATGTACCAGCTCAAGAGGCCTGCTAGCTAATCCTTCCTTTTCAAGAAAGTTAGTCCTAGTTTGTTTACCAAATTGACATGATTTGCATATTGTGTTGTTTGGAATTTTGATGTCTGGAAGACCACAGACAACCTGGTATTTGCATGCTTTTCTTATTTGTGAAAAGCTTAGGTGCCCCAAGCTCTGGTGTCATAACCAATGTTCATCGTCCTTGCTCAAATAGAATTGTTGTTGTCCTTCTTCAAATATGTATAAATTATTTGGAGTTCTTTTGCCTTTGATCACTATTTTTTCTGTATCGAGATCATGAACACTGCATCCATTTGATCGAAATATTACCTTGGTTCCTTGGTCGCACATCTGACTGACACTCAGAAGATTATGCTTCAAGCCATCAACATACAAAACATTTCCAGCTTTGACCTTTTCCTTCAATTGAGCAGTGCCTTTTCCTTTTATGACTGCAGGGGTATCATTTCCAAAAGAGACTTTCTTTCCCTTTTCTAAAACACTATATGATTCAAGCTTTTCTTTATCACCTGTCATGTGTTTTGAACATCCACTGTCACTGTACCATTGATTTTCCTGTCCTTCTGCATAAAAGGCTATTCCACATCTTTCTGGTAGTGGTTCCTTTATCCTCCATGTTCTAGTTCTTGAGGTTTATTCCTTGGTCTACGGAAACCTGTTCCTGCATTCAGAATCTTCATGACCGAAGTTATTACAAATAGAACATTCGATTTCACTTTCAAGGACCGAAAAATTGTTATAGGTTCTTTTCGTAATCCCAATCATACTTCTTTGTTTTTGAGCTTCTCTAGTCATGATTGTCTTGTAAGCAACACATTGAGCTCCTTTGTGACCAAAGTTATGGCAAGAAAAACATTGTCCATTAAAAAAACTTCCATGGTTGTCAAATCTATTAGCCATATGGTTATAGTTTTTGTTATCATCCATTCTTGAGACAGATTGAGAAGATCTTATGTGTGGCTGATTGTAGCTTTTGTTCATCCTTAAGGAGGATTACCCTTGATTTACCTGGTAGTCTTTGTTTATTCTTGAGGGAATTTGCCCCTATTTTACCTGGTGATCTGCATTTGGATTTTGTTCATATCTCCTTGCTGCATCGAGATAACTCTTTGAGGTGGATGCTTGAGATGTTTCTCCATTATACCCTAGACTTGTCTTGATTAGTGGAGAGCGTTGTACATTGATGATCTTGTCCAGAGTCTCAGATCCTTTAACAAATTTAAGATTAAGAGCCTTTGATTTCTAAATTTCCTTTCGAAGCCCAACAATTTCACATTCCAACTTTTCAAGACATTGTTCCTTTTCATCAAGTTGGATTTGCAAAGTATCAATGATCATATTCTTTTCTTCTAAACATGTTTTGAGTCTAGTGATCTCATCATAGAAACCATCTACATCTATAGAATCCATGGTACAGTGACAGTGGATGTTCAAAACACATGACAGGTGATAAAGAAAAGCTTGAATCATATAGTGTTTTAGAAAAGGGAAAGAAAGTCTCTTTTGGAAATGATACCCCTGCAGTCATA
>Ga0068623_1000021_pt1 | contig 14365 bp, 16 predicted proteins | sample InSIn2SAF170_FD_77427 | JGI IMG/M metagenome (GOLD analysis project Ga0068623, IMG submission 77427) | Clean room microbial communities from NASA Spacecraft Assembly Facility at Jet Propulsion Laboratory, Pasadena, California, USA -... ... | reverse complement strand
TGGGGAAAGGAGGGACGAGGAAGTTTGGCTGAGATTGGGAGGTGGGGGGGTTGGCATAGAGCTCAGATGGGCTTGCTTCGTATGGGAGCTGAACAGTGAGGGATGTCAGGATATGAGCGGGGTAGGGTTGAGTGGAGGATGGCATGAGGTACAGAGAATCGTGAGGACGTGCAGGACTCGTAGGATCGAGGAGGGAGTCTTGACTTGGGACTCCAGGCTAATTTGAGACGCGGCTGAGACTTTCGACTTTCTTCGACACTCTCCTGTCCCTGAAGTCGACAGTCTCGAAGGCAGGTCGTGACATTCCGGACAAGCGACATATATTTCACGAAGAAGGACTCGACGAGACATGAAACTCAGGAAGATCAGTAATCATCCTGAATGCAGCACGTTGATAAGACGACGGACTCAGAATGACGGCGGCGATTGCCAAAGGCGTGACGAAGAAAAGAGAGACCACGTTTTGGGCGGTGTTCGGCCGTGGCAAGAGCGTCTTCGAAGTCGTAATGCGGCTGTGTGTCGGCTGGTGGAAATTCGGAATTGGGTGTTGGTGGGATGAATTGGATTGCAGGTGGTTCAGGAGGTTTTCTTGGATTGCGCAGAGGTGAGTCAACTTCTATGGTGGGTTGAAATAGCGCAGGTGGTGTGAGTGGTCGAGGTCCATGGCTATCGAGTTGTATCTTCGGTCCCCTCATTGCAGTATTAGATTCAGACGATCTTGGTGGGGAGCCTTCATGTTGAACCATAAGAACGGATTTGTTATGGTGTGGGAACAAGGAGATCGCCTGAGCTTCTGATAATTCTGCGTTCGTACCCGCGGTATCATACGAGCTTTGCGAGAAGGGCGTGACTTGTGTTGATGGACGTTTCCCGAAGAATGGATCGCCGTTTTGATCGACATTGAGCCGCGTATGGGAGAAATCCTTAGGCGACTCGATACGTGCTTGAAACATGGGCGATTCTGATAATTTTGAACCTTGCTTTTCCTGGAGCTTATTATGAGCTTTAAGGCTCTCCGCTGTCAAAGAGCCAGCCCTCGAATTGTTCCGACTCGTCGGCGCCGAAAGAGAGGACCTTCGAGTTGGTATCTCTGGAGCGAAATCGATCGTCCGTACGGAATTGCGAGACCCACCAGACTCAGAATGTGTACGTCGCCTCTGAGGAAAGAACTTCGGATCATTGAATTTCGACGAATTCGACAAAGGCGCAGAACCGACAGACAAGCTGCGTCCAGTCCGTTTGCTGCTCGTAGACCTTAGAGATGGCTCGCGCGATCTTGACGATGATCGTCGCTCGGGAATGACAACCACTGGAATCCCACCATCTCGTACAACTGCTTTCCGCGACCTTCCATCAGACGACGCTGTTCTTGTAGTGGCAGTCGAGTTCGTACTTGGATGCCGCCGGTCCGGTATTTGCTTGGCCTTGTGGACAAGGCGATGAGGCGGCTGATTTGAGCTGGCAGATCTAGTACTGGAGATTGTCGAATGATCGGAGCTAATGCTTCTGAGCCCAGACTGCTTCTTGGTATGTCTTAATGTTCGCGGCCGCGGTGATGGTGTATCAACTACTATAGCTTCCACGACAGTGGATGACACAGAACGTGAAGACATGCCTGAGTATCGTTTGTGATCCGAAATTGGTGGAGATTCGGAAGTCGAAGGTTTCCGTACAGGTTCACTAACGATACGATGCACGGCGTCCCTCTCCAACCGATGCCTGGCTATCCTCTCTTGCAGGGGTAAACATCTCACAACTTTTGTCGCTCGGGGTGGCGTAATGATGTTGTCTTCCACAACTTCATCCGTTGTTCCATCAAAAATCTTGTGCAATTCTGTAGGACCCCTCTTCCGAACAGTCACATTCCTCATCAAATTATCATCCCATTCCCGTTCCACTTCCTCGCAATCACGCCCCCATACCCCGTCAAAATGTACAAATTGCTCCTGCGACACGCTCGCATGTTTTGGACTTGATCCCCTATCAGACCCGAGTCTCAGGCCGAGCCCAACGGCTTTTCGCCTTGGAGGTGTCTTGCGCATTTGCGCTTCGATCGATGGTCGCGCAGATAATTTCGGTCGCAGTGTTGCAGCGTCGTCGTCTGAAGAGTCCTGATGTTCACGCGCAGTCTTGAAAGATTCCGCCCGAGACGATGCATATCGCTCACTCCCTGGTGCTCTATCGTGCAAAGGTCTCAATTTTGGTGGAGTAACTTCAGGAGTAGGCGGACTTCTATTGTTGAGCGGCGTTGTTGGGCCTGATCTGACGTCCTGTGCACCTGCCGAAGAGCTGTCGAATGGTGGCGATATTGGGACACTTGGATGAGTCCCAGAAGATTGTCTTGAATGCGTCGGAGGAGTAGGAGGTGGATCTGGAACCCCAACCCGCTTGGATGCATGCTTGAACTCTTGTGGGGTAGATTCTGCCGAAGCTGAATCGATATCATCAGTGATGCCTACCGGAGTTGAAGGTCGTACATCGGCGACCCTTTTGTCGCGGGGACGAGGCAACGTCTTGTGCTTCTTCATTAATGTCGTACCGATCTCATAAGCAGAATTATAAGCATCCAGAGCCTCCATATCCCGAGCCGGCATCTTGAGCCAATTCTCTGTATGAGGACCATGTAACCTGAACGATCGCGGCATGAGAGGTATCGTTTCCATCCAGATCAGAGCCTCGGTCATCGTCCTAGTATCAAATCCGAGGCCACACTCGTATATCCTTCTCTTCGCATGACGAGATATCAGCAGGTTGCATAGGTCGCTCTAGGCGGAGAGGACGTGTCGAAAGCTTTAAATTTAGTACACTTGGGTATCGTGCTGGTGAATTTCGAGCCCTTGGGAAGGAACCCAATTTAGATACAAGAGACAAATGCACAGCGCCCCTTCAACCATATACGATTGGCAGAGTCCCAGATTAAGATTCGAGTATGTATGTCGTAGACTGCGGTGTCCCTGCAGCTACCAAGCCGAGAAGGAGGCTTGCGTTAAGCAGTATTCCGGAGCACAAAGTCGTAATTAAGGTCATATATGTCGTCGATGGCAAGGTCCAGAGGCAGCAGCGACGACTCGCGAGGTGTTGGAGATCAGTACCAGTGGTTGTGTCGAAGGAGAAGAGCTGGCGCAAAGCAGAGGGTTGACTCTGGTGAGGAGTTGCAATTGCTTTCGAATTGGAGTCTCATTGGTGGGGGAACAGCTGCAGCTTTCATACTGGTCCGCAAACTTCCAATCACAGGCAAAGACGCACCATCTCTGATTGATGCATCAAGTTCGATGCAGAGTTACTGTCGTCTACGAATCAACTACCTCGACTATGCGAACCGGGTGGAACAGTCCTACTCCTTACGATACCATATGTGCTGATGTTGTACCGGTATCAGGGGGGGATCAGAGGAAGAGAAGAAGCAAAGATGAGGCTGGGAAACAGCAATTATGTCTCGGCGACATCACGTGGAGTCGACAGACATCCAAGCAGCTGGTCTGACAAGGTGTAAGGCAAGTACAAACAAATTTCGAGGTATTGACAGCTCTTCAAACACAGAGAAGCCACCGTGTATCGTGACAGCGACACAACATCCCTCCCCAAGTTCCTAACGACATCCTCAACGCTTCCTCCCGATCGGTACGCTCCGGACCATCCCTTTTTAGTGGAGATTAGCCCACTAATCTGGAATATCCCCGAGATCATATTCGAGTCTTCACTATTTCTTCTTCCCTCGGTACACATTGTCACGATTTGACATGAAACATATTTTCCAACTCGCTGGGACTTATCATCGGGAGGCCGTCCATCCCTGAAGCTCAAAGCGTACATTTGCATGTATGTACACTGGAACCTCATGCAGAAGAAGCACTAGCACTAGATTCCATTGGTGTCCATACATCACTCCTTTCTCCTTACTCGACCATACGATATGTAACTCTCAGGAGTACGGAGCAGAGTTTTCAAGAGCTCATGCTACACGACCGAGTCGCAGGATGTTCCTGCAGACTTGCTGCTAGCAGCCTCGATACGGTGTCCATTGGAGCGGACTTTCCGCCGGAAGATCTGACAAACGTCAATTGGCAGCTGTCTCGCTTATCTACTGACACTTTGTTCTACCGCATTCTCGAAGCACTGCAGCATATTTTTCGACAGCCTCATACGTACGGCGGTGTGCCTGCTGGGAAACTTCTTTGGGAGCACAACAGACGAAGCCCCCATAACGACCTCTCGGGGAGCAAAGTCTTTATACGGTAGGACTGTTGTGCTACATGATCGCCTGCGAGAAGTTCAATTCATTGTTACAACGTCCGGCCAAACATTTAGGCACAAATCGAGTCGCCCGTGGTGTATCAGCAGGAAGGCAATCGAGGCTACGTACAAAGCGGACTATCTTCAAGCCAAGACGTGCGACCTCGCAACACACAGCTAGCCGGAAGTTCCAGACTGTGGCTCATATTGTGGTGTCAAATAAGGCTTCTATGATGCAATCCTTCGCGCTGAAACTCTACAGCTGGCCTCGAAGAGTTGACCGTGAGGGGCTGATAACTTGATACTTCGCAAGAGGCAAATACGGTCACGAGTAGCTATCCAAACGGACGGCCAGAACGATGCTACCGCAGGAATTCCTATCGAAGTAAACCTGGGTCTCGATATAGTGAAGGTCGAATTCCTATCCAGACTTCAGCTCGTTACACATGGGGCCAGACCGTTTTCATCACGTGCTGCAATCACACTACATCATACGTCACGTGAATACTGCTTTCAGGCGTCAAAAAGTCCATTGCCGCCATGAAGGATTTCACAGCACCTATTTCTGTCCTGCCACCTTGCAATGGGATTTCAGGCCGCGTTTCCTATGTCGAACTCGATCTGAGAAAGGTTTGTAGAGAAAGGTCTGTTTCTTTCAACTTGCCTTGAAACAATCAGTTTGAACCAATGCGGCCTCGACCAGCAAAATGATCCCCAGCTGAAAAAGAAACCCTAATGCTGGAGAGAGAATGATGAGCAAAAGTCGCAGAAGCGGCTTTCCAAACGCCGGCCACAAGTGCAGCCCACGCGTCAGACAACACTTTTCTGCACCGCCCCGTTGGAATTTCCATAATCAGAAAGCTCTTGTTATAGAAGTCGTATCTCCTCTTATTGTCATTCGATGAATAGTCATAGGATGGGCCAACGAAGCCGGTCCACTGACCGTAGGCATAGGCTTAGCGCAGGAAGTTGCTGAGTGTTATACTCGTCGTTATTCCCACTTTGTCGCCTTCGTTTACCTTTCGCTTTGCTCTCTTTTCTTCTCTTGCTCTTGCTTCGACTTGAGTCATTCCACGCCCCAGTCGTCAAGCTCATCGCTTCATCTACCAAACCTCATGCATTGAACACCACGCTTCTGATCGCCAGGACTCGAGTACCTTCAACCAACACGTAGTGTTGGTATTGTCCCACCATGGCCTCAACAACAACGATGGTCAGCACCAGCAGCATAGACCTCGACGACTTAGGTCCTACACCCTTCAGTTCCAACGTCGGCGATTCAGATTTACCAGACGACTTCCTAGCGGATACATTCGACTACCCTGACGACGGGCCCAACGACAGTGAAGGAAGTAATCACGCTCACACCGTAATCATCTCCTCCATCATCCTCGGTCTCGGCTTCTTAGCCCTAGTAGGCGCCCTCATATTCGTTTGGGCCAGACGCAGACAGCGAACACGGTATTTCCGTGAAGGTCAGGAAGTTACGAAAGAAGGTATGGCGCTCCAGAGCGTGGATAGCTTCGCTGCGGCTAGGAAGGGATCCACCGTGGAGTTGGAAAGCGGTGCGGGGAGTGTGGCTGGTGAGGGCCTCAGTGTTTCGAAGGGTGTGGGAGGTGCGAAATTGGAAGCGCCACCACCGACTTATGAGGAGGTCTTGCAGGCTCCAGCGTTGACTTCACATCAGAGAGCTTCGGAGGGAGCGGTAATCAGAAGCGGCGGGGGACAAAGTGAAGATAAGGATGTGCTGCCGGATGGGAGGAGGTTGACTAGTGGGAGTGGATGGGAGCACGCGGAGAGGATGGAAGGGGGTGGTGAGGGGGGGAGTGAGTGGCCGAGTGTGGGGACGAGGGAGTTTATTTGAGCTTGGGAGATTGAGAGATGGAATGGTGCTTCGAAGGCTGAAGAGGAGCTTGGAATCAATATACAGGATTTGGACAGGAGTCCACCCGAGGCTGTACCTTGTTTCGAAGACTTATTTGAAAGTTAGACATTGATCACTGCAATACTGTTCCCCAATGACATGGCGATGGCTTCTCTATTGAAGAAGTTTTCTTCGGTCAGTGCTACTCCCTTGAGTCTTATTTTGCCCAGCGCTTTCACCATCGTCGTTTTAAGATCGACGAGCACCCATCCATCTCCATGACGGTTATCATTCAGCATACACTTCGCGCCAACGAACGTGCGAGTCTATTGAGTAGAGCGGCTTATATGCTCGGATATTTGTTTTGTTTGTGTGATGGATAGTCAAAGGCACAAAGCACACTTCGAGTATGTATACGGCTTACAGGGTTTTTAAAGATATGTTGCGTTTGCTAGCTGATATCATGGCTCACTTATGTGAAACATCAAGATAGGAAACATAAACAAGTCTGAAATGACATCCATGTTGAATTTCATCATACTGGTAATCAACCTAGCTGTGATAGAGCAGCATTTGCCATTTCATACTTTATGATTCTCAGTCCCAAGTAATAAGACATAACCGTGGCCAATAGTGGTCATTTCCTCGGTCGAAATCAATGCACCAGTTCCTTGAGAGCCAAATCCAAGCGAGCTGAAACAAGGGCTGGAAGCGTCATGGGCGACATATGATTGGCTGATACCAGACGAAGAGTAGGATCAATAGAGCTTCTTCGAATAGGTGCTTGACTTCTTACGCAATGCGATGTATTGAGAGGGAGTTTTCGAGGAAGCCCAGCCTGGGAGAGGAGGCAGAGCAGCGTCATACGAGGGAGCTGGCTTGCTACGAGGTGCACTACTATGCAATAAAGTCTGAATACGTTTATGGACAATGGATTTCACGCCTTGAAATGGTACAATGTGTAGTCACAGAGAAATAATGTAATCGGCAAGTCCAAGATCCATGTGGCGATGGTGATGTTTGTTTTCGAAGATCCGATTCGGGACTAGCTCCATCCGAGGCATGAGAGCATCACAGCCCCTCCATGAGTAGTAATTCTCGGAGTCGCAACAGCTAAACAAGCTACCGTACTCCGGTTTCTAGAAGTCTACGCCCGATCATCGAGGAGATAATGAACCTCGCTTTGATACGCGAAGTGAGGCGATCATTGTAATATTATATGAGCTTCTCCTCACAGCGCAGAGTCATCGCTATCAACTATCGCCGTCGCCCAGCTGGAATCAGCTCTTGGCAACAACGACACAAGAAAGGACTTGGAATCCCAACATCGCGGCGCACGAAATCATCATGGAGCGAGACGGCGTCTTGAAGCGCAAGGATACCACCAAAGGACCTCCTCTTCGAATATTGTCGCTAGGTTTGTTTACATCTCCAGTATCTTTTGCCCACCCACTGACACATAACAGATGGAGGTGGCGTACGAGGCTATTCAATGCTCATAATCATCCAAGAGCTTATGCACAGAACTTATGTCGAGGTCGAGGGGAAAGCGCCGCGAAGGGATCAAATACCGAAACCATGCGATCACTTCGATTTGATCATGGGCACGGGTACGGGCGGACTGATCGCAATCATGCTGGGTCGATTACGGCTGGACTTGGAGACATGCAAGGAGGTATATGTGCGGATGACGAGGAAGGTCTTTGAGACGGACAAGACGATCGCCGGCATACCATATCGGTCGACTTTATTCAAGGCCTCGAAGCTGGAGGAAGCTATAAAGGAATGCGTGCAGGAACATACGATCTACGAGAAAGAAGGAAATGATGATGACGAATCTAGCGTCGTTTCCCCGGTCAGTCCGTTCAGTGTGCGATCAGGTAGGCCGCCGGCAAGGGCGCCGAGTAATGCAAGTGTGGTCAGCTTCAGCAATCGAAGTCCTACGAGCTATAGAAACAGGCCGATATCAGGAATGGCATGGGGCAACCCTGATGCTCTGCTTTACGATAATAGAGAGAACAGGACGAAAACGTGGGTAAAGTCAAGCTGCTGCTGAATAATGGCTGACCTTTCACAGTGCTGTCACCGCGATCTACAAAAATACGTCGAAAGGTGGACAACCTGCTATTCTCCGATCGTACGACGCCAGAAAAGAACCATCTCCCGAATTCGACTGCACGGTATGGCAAGCTGGACGAGCAACGTGCGCAACGGGTCTAGCTTTCAAGCCCATTACAGTCGGTCAGTCGGTATTTCACGATGAGGGCGCTGGCCAATATAATCCAATGCCGTTCGCGTTGGACGAAGCTTGTCAGAATGAATGGCCTGGTCGAGACGTTGGAGTCGTTGTTAGCGTTGGCACCGGGAAACGCCCAGCAGGGAGCGACCAGAATCAACATATGTGGTACGAAGGGTTCATGGGCGATTTCGCTGAAGCTCGGAGACGATTGATTGCGAAGATTGAGGGCTGCGAAGAGACACATCAATACATGATCCGTGAATATCTCAACAAAAGAGGTGTCAACATCGAAAATTATTTCCGCTTCAATGTCGAGATTGGCGTTGGGGAATTCAGCATGAATGAGTGGTACCGTCTAGCAGACATCAGCACCAATACACGACGATATCTAGGTAAGACCGAAGTGCAGAGCATGAACATCAGCGCAGCCGCAAAGCTCGCCAGGATACACCGCGCGAAAGCCCGTTTCGAACATGCCCACGATGGACTCGGCATTGATAGTACCATTGGCTCCAATCCATCAACCTACAAGACTATCCCCGGGATACCCGAAGCATATCCCACAGCTGTGGAACTTCCCGCCGTTGTTCCGGAGAATTTCTCCCCTCCTCTACCGCACAGTCCTCCGCCCCGCCCCTCTTACGATTCAGGCCATGATATTCTTGAAGCACCTACCACCAAAAGCACCCCCTCGCCCCGCTCATCCCTAGACTCACACGCTACGCCTACATCTCGTCTTCCCCACCGTCACCCTCCAGATCCTAATCAAGGCATCGATGGCGATAGGCTGACCGTCCACGCCCCAACACCAGATCAGTATCGTACAGCAGGAGGTGCCGATAAGATCGCCATCATGAGCGTCGATGAGTTTCCAAGACCATTATTAGCGCAGGCTCATCCAGTGAGGGTGGATCCACCACCGCTGCCACCAAAGACACCCTTGCCTGATGGTCAGGGAAGTGCGAATTCAAGGCCTGGGAAGACGCCAGGCGCGGCAGCGGGAAAGGTCCACTCAGGGAGACAACCACTGCCGTATCCATTGGAAGATGGACCCCCGCCACCTGTCAATCGCGGGAAGAAGCCTGAGTATAAGGGTTTATGAGGGGGTTGACTTGTGAAGGCGATGGATATGATTCGACTTTAACGGGGCAAAACTTGGGGCTTGTCGAGCTAGGGGATGTCACAAAGAAGCTTGGAACTGGGAGCTTGCTTGCGATAGATGAATGATTGGGATTGGGTTTGGGCTTTGGGCAATACGTGGCATGATACCTTTTTGCAGTGTGTATTTGAGGTATACATAACTCTGGCCTTTTGAGGGCTTCTCTCCATCAATGATAGTATTGAAAGATGAGATTCAACGCGGCGTGTCTTGTGCAATGTCCTGGACTATTTGACATTGCGGTGAGACCTTTGAAGTTGCTTCTGTAAGTATAAGGGGCCTGTTAAGAAGGCAATAATGTTACAAAGAAGTTGCTTCGGATCCTACTATTCTAATATGTCATAGTTGTGATTCTCATCTACAGATGTCATCCCGACCAAGCTGGCTGCCCGGCTAGCTGGCTGCTTGGTTGTGATAGCAGCTGATAAGGAGTAGCTGTTATTCGTTGGAGTTACGAATATTTAAATCAGCCATCGTGCGAAATTGCGGATTCTTCTCGGCCTGCGTGCATTTCACTACGTCTCGGGATCGCAAGATCGACTCGTCCATATGGCGATGTATCTTTGCTACGGTCTGTTCGATCGGGCGAGAAGGTTGATGATTATGTTTCTTGATGTGACTTTTTGTGGTGGACCAGTTTTCGATCACCGATTAGGTGATGTGGAGTCTGAAGACTGTGCGGGAATGGGAAGATGTCAGATGGAACTTGGTGAAAGCTTGCCATGGGGAAAGTGGATTGCTTGTTGAGCAGTCGCAGACTTGGTTGTGGGAGGCTGGCTACGGCGAGGTGTTGGATTTTGGCGTGGAGCAGCCAAGAAATGAGGGTAGCCGTAGCTGATCATCTGGCTATTTTATGTATGTAATTGATGGGAGAATCCTCTTTGCTTACCTTTACGTGAGCTGTAAACCTTTGTCGATCGTGCCTTAAGCTTCTTGTATTCACCTTTTGACTACGTCAGACTCCAGGCGCTCTTCTGGTTAGCCTTCCTCGTTCTTACTATTCAACTACACTTCCCAATGGACGTCTCTCTTCCACAACATATGGACCTGACATCGAAATTGCCATTACCTCAGCAGAAATCAATCGCCGACAGGTCCACTTGAGTCTGAGTTCTACTCAACTTGCGCATGGTTTAAAAGCTTCCATATGTGAAGTAAGACTGTGGGCCATTTCCTTGCACATTTTCTTCCGCCAGCCACGCGATTGGAACCGAAGAGCAAGATGTCAGAGGCTCAGACCACCAAGATTGGATACCATGCGTCCGAAGACGAATCCGAAGATGAGGTCCCAGTCATCCACAAATGTGATCTTCGAAAGCAGTCAATCGACTGCGCTATCATCTCGGACTCCGTTCTCAGGACGATGAAGCTATCAGGATGCGACATTGTCAGAGCAGTGCTCATTGATTGCGACATTCGAGCTTGTGTGATCACTAGTTCGAACGCTTCTCGTTGTGAGATAGTCGATACAAGTATGGATGAATCGAGAGTGTCGGACAGTAGAATCGCTCATAGCATGATCAACGACTCGAAGCTCACTGCTACAACATTCGTCATGACTGAGCACCAAAAATGCTCGATGTCACAATGCTCTGACATTCTAACACCTCTGGCCCTGGAGAGGTTCTCACCCGAGCTCAGAGATCACATATTCAAATTTAGTATCTGGAATCATCTTCGACCTAATGGCCAAGTAGCGGAGGAGCAGACTACGCCACCCATCGTCATTGCGCTTCGTCGTAACAAGGTATATTACGCTGAAGCGGTCAAGATCTATCAGCAGGCCTATACACTGAATGTCAATGACGAGACGCGCGTTTTGGACCAATTAGCTGGTGAAGGGGCTCTGAAGAACCTGCGATACTTCAAGCTTGGGTATGTCTTGGTATGTTCCGGGAGGAATGCCTGAGACTTACTTTGCCCAGTTGCTCTGCCAGGCCTTCTTTAGTTTACCTCATGTTTGTTGAATCAAGCAACGTACAGATCACATTGAAAGAGCTGTTTCTCGCAGAGACAAGTAGCGAATGTGCGCTTCGCAGACAGTTGAAACCGTGCTTGCGCACATTCCAGTGGATCGAAGTCTTAAGGATCCAATTCCATCAAGAAGGCGAACCTTGGATCGATGAAGTCATGCAGAAGCTCGATACCTACACAGGTGTCGTTGGCACAAGAAGAAATGATGGGCGATCGGTGGTAGGCATTTGGGAGGCAAAGAGAGGCACCTCGATTAACGCACGCCCGTCAGAAGAGCTGCGCCTTTCGCGATTTTGAGGGTTACTACGACCAAAGCTAATTCTGCTCAGTACGGGAAGAAGTCAGGTCACTACTGTTGTATTCCATCGATTCTGGCAGAACTCATAAAGACTTTGGCATCTGCGCTTAGAGAAAGATATACACGCCGGAGCATTCGATCGACACGGGGGCTACTGGGCTGAATGCTCAATGCTCAGTATAGTAGGAAATGCATAGTCGAGACAATGTATTTGAACTACTTAATCCACTGCTCCTGTGTAAATGATGAATCAACAGCTTTCTACCCTGGACCAAATGGACAAGAAAGATTCATCTTTGTTATTGACATAGCTCGCCTAAAAAAGGGGGTAAACACACTGTTCGAAAATCCGACTAGTGGTGTGAGTAGACGCTAGTGGTATTACCCTCGCAACCTTGGAAAGGTTTGGCACAATTCTGGTCTTGACGAGGAAAGCAACGAATCCCATCGCAACACATAACAACCTCATCCCAACTTCAAATCACCCTTCGCGGTCTCAGTCCTCTTCCAGTCCCCAATACTCATACTGAGTGCGTCCATCGATTGATCGGCTTCCTCACCAATCTTTGAAGTAATTACATTATCGTCTACGATCTCAGTTGAACATCATGGACAACGCACAGATTCCAGTCATCCATGACTGTATCCTCGAGAATGCGAAACTCGACAACGCTAATATTTCCAAGTCTACGCTGAAATGCTTCAAGCTGTCTTCTTGTACCATTGCCAACGCAACACTCATCGCCTGCGATATCAAAGATTGTGAGGTCAGGGACTCAACGGTCACAGATTGTCAGCTTTCAGACAGCAGCATCAACAACTCTCAAATCTCTGATACTACGCTCCTCAGGACCAAGTATGAGCGCTGTTCTATGACTGGATGCTCTACCAAATTGTCACCCTTAGCCCTTCAGAAGTTTCCGCCTGAGATCAGGGACCGCATCTTCAAGTACTCTATTTGGCAGCATATGCGTCCTGATGGCGAAGCGCTGCTGAAACAGACCACTCCGCCTATAGTCGTTGCGCTCCGTAGCCATGATGATCTCTACGCTGAAGCGGTCAGGATCTATCAGCGGACTTACACTCTTACTGTGCAGAAAGGAAATAACTATCCCATGGACATGATAGGTGTCGTGGCTTGGAAAAACCTTAGGTACATGAAAATCGAGTAAGTTTCTGTCCATATAAACCGAGCACTGAGGCTCACGATGAAACAGCTGCTCCTATGCTGTGCCTTCCCATAACCTACCACCTGCGATCGTCGAGAACACGCCCATAACTTTGGATGAGCTCTGGATAGCAAGGGGCTGCAATATGTTCGAGAATTGGGAGAACCTGCTACTAATCCTCGAAAGATTTCAGCATGTTCGCAAATTGAAAGTACAGTTTTACCCTTTCGCTGAACCGTGGACTGACTTTATCGAGAAGCTCAATACGTATATGAAAATCACCGGCAAGACCATTTCAGCCGGAAGGGTCTATGGGAAAGTAACTTGGACAGCGGACATAAAGTGAACGATTAACAGAGGTCCACTCAGTGCACTTTCTCCATGAGCCCGAAACTTCTATTCGACTCACGGCAGTGTACTGACAGATTCTCAATCTATTCTCGTCACCGTTCAACCACCTCATCACATGCAAAGATTTTATAGTGCATTGGGATCTATCACCTGAGCCAGACATGGACTTCTTTGGTCATGAAATGAGACTAAGGGATGACAGGATCAAAATAGACATGTCAGTTGGCATTCTACTATAGGGGCCGGGCATTGGGAAGCGCCAAGAGATCTTGAGTCGGAGCTTGCGATTCTACTCAAATGCTATCTTACAACTTGCTTCATTCGCTCAGGTTTGACATTACTAGCTTTGCAAACTGCAACCGACCTATCTAAGTTACTGTAATCCTCCGCTTCTGCTGATAAAGCTCGCTTAAGGAAAGAGTGTGGAGACTACTACAAACTTAATAGTGGCATGAATGCTTGAGTGTGACAAAGTGATGCTTAGATAGTTCGATTTGACAAATCTAGGTGAGATATCGTGCCTGGCTCGAGATAAGTAGGAACATTGTCAGTGAGACTGTAGTTCACCATACGCATGTGACTTGACTTTTGGAGCGACAAACGGAAAATATTTACCCTCTAACCTTCCTTTCCTGCATCTCTCCATGCGATAACATCGGCCCTAGGTTCGTGACTTCGTCCGGAATCCCTACGGTTTGGAACGTCACAAATCGTAAGTATCTTAATTGCCCTTTGCATGTCATCTATCACTAAGCTCTATTTTGCAGATTGAAGCCTTCGTCGAAGAACACTTCACCTTGAAAAACACCTATAACCATTCCAAGCTTGATCTGCACGATTTCTAAACCAACTTGTCCTTCAGACACGACTAGAGTCCGTACAGCGCTCACAATCCCAGCGAAATGGCAGATCGAACCAGACCAGCCACGACAGGCTGCACCCTCGAAGATGTTGATTTGAAAGAGACCGTACTCATCGACTGCGTGCTACGCTTTGCTAAGATCACTGCTTGTACTGTGTCAAAGACCGAGCTCTCCAACTGCATCATTCGGAACTGCACTGCCGAAGACTCAAAGTT
>Ga0068623_1000020_pt1 | contig 14546 bp, 13 predicted proteins | sample InSIn2SAF170_FD_77427 | JGI IMG/M metagenome (GOLD analysis project Ga0068623, IMG submission 77427) | Clean room microbial communities from NASA Spacecraft Assembly Facility at Jet Propulsion Laboratory, Pasadena, California, USA -... ... | reverse complement strand
TTGTATCTGAAGACGGAAGTAGCCTATCTAAGAGGATTGTCAACGCAGTCGTCAAAGGTGATAGTAGGAGTAGCTATGGCTTCTTGCATATTATCCTTCTCAAGCGGTGAGTTATTTCCATGGGAGAGAATCCTGATGCATCGTATCGGTGCTTAGTAATTGAGCCTATGTAGATACATGGACTATCTCAGTTAGTGAATGGCAGCTCTGCGATTGAGGCTGGAGAATTCCTTGACGCTAACAAGTGCACATGGAGATGAGTTGTTAGGAATGTATCCTTAGCTGTGGTGTCGGCAGAACCGAGGGATGTCGATGCCACCGGCAAGTAACGGCGACTGTGGTTATGGCGAGCAAGTGGTGTTCAAGAAGATTCGATCATGAGCTGAACACTGTACAGTCCGTGCAATTGTGAGTTGAGGAATTATAAGAGTTCGGGATGCCCTGGAAGCCGTTGCCAAGACGTGTAAGGCTGCCGCGACTCCCGCTCTGACGCAACTCCACGCGAGAACCACGATACTGACACTTTTCCAGCAACCTTAATTTGGCGTCCACCATGAAACCGGTCATAGCAGCTCCAGCGATTGCGGCGCTGATATACAGAGCCTGGTCCAGAAAATCTCTCACATCTGTCGGGCTGGTCACCGCTTTTCTCACAGCTTCTGCTCATGCTCTCCATCCATGGAGCGTGTTCTTTACGCTACTAGGGGTGTTCTTCCTGGCGGGTACGGCTGTGACCAAGGTAGAGTCATTACGCCCTAATGTTTCATCTGCTCTGAGGGCTAACTAGAAGTTCAGGTTAAGCATGATGTAAAAGCGAAGCTTACACAGTCCGCGACCGGCGCAACCGGAGGGGAAGGCCCACGAAACCATATCCAAGTCCTGGCCAACTCGTTAGTGGCGACAGTCCTGATCTTGCTTCATGCGTGGCAGCTGAAGAATGACGGCTCGTACTCGAATGAGGACTTGTGTTGGCATAAGGGTAGCAATGTGCTGGTTGTGGGAATAGTTGCGTACGCGCACTCTCAGTGTTATTCTATGCACAAAGCTTACAAGTTGGCAGAAACTATGCCGCGGTTGCTGCCGATACCTTCTCGTCCGAACTCGGCATCCTCTCGACATCCAAGCCTCGCCTCATCACCGCTCCCTGGCGAGTTGTGCCTCCTGGGACGAATGGAGGAGTGACCCTGACTGGCTTAGGCGCTGGGCTGTTGGGAGCGTTCATAATAGCTATCACGTCGACCCTCCTCGTACCTTTCTGTAAGGAATGGAGCACAGCAGATAAAGCGAACTACACGCTGGCAATGACCCTCGCTGGATTCAGTGGAACACTCTTGGACTCATATCTCGGAGCAGCCCTACAAGCGAGTATTGTCGATGTTCATTCCGGGAAGATCGTAGAGGGAGCAGGTGGAAGAAAAGTCTTGGTGCACAGCACAAACCCTCTGCATCTCAAGCAGATAGCCAAAATCCGAGGTGAAGCGATTAGCTATGAGGATGGAAAAGATGGCATAGCGAAAACGTCTGGACTCGATGATAATCATACTAAAGCGGCGAGAACGATGCAAAAAGCGGGAGCTTCGGGGTCAGCAGTCGCTGACGGGCATCACGAGAGCCGAAAGATCGAAGTAGGAAACGATATCCTTGACAACAATGGTGTCAACCTTCTCATGGCGGCTTCGGTCAGTGTGGGAGCTATGGTTGTTGCTGGCGTATTTTGGGGCGTACCGTTGAGCGGTATTCTTTCCAAATAGATTTCAGCCGCAGGGAAGATACACCACTAGAATTAATAATAGACCAAAGGCGTATCCATCTGGATATTCCAAACATTCAATTGTATTGTGACTTCATGATTGATCAGTTGGAATCACAAAATCGACGCCAAGACGCTAGAGTGGCGCGTCACCTAGCAGCCTTGAGCTCCGACCACAGCTTCATCGTCAACCACCAGCTCTAAACCCTCCCCGACACATCTCTACGACTGAACCCACTCCTCTCTCGATATTTACCGCACTCCTCCAGACCATACACCAGATCTAGTAAGGACAAACAAATCGTCACCCGTCGCCGAAGTCATCACCATCCTATACACCTCATCAAGATCTCAAATCTCGCCAACATGGTATGCAACCCCTCTATCTCTCCCCTACCACCCTCCAATATCTCTCCCGGACATTCAGTATCACTAACGTTCCATTCAGTCCCTTCGCTTCGTCCCCACCACCGCGCATCCCACGCACGTCTCTCCCGAAACCTCTGCGCCCTCCGCACCCGGTGTACACGACACCCTGCGCTCGCGCCTTGCACAAACTTCTGCACCCTCCACATACACCGCCTCCGCAAAGCCCGGTGTCCAGCTGCAGTCCGCACATCCCCTCGAGGCGCGCCTCGTGCAATGGCGGGAGACGCAGGACAAGCTGAAGATGGAGATGCTGCGCCGCCAGTTCGGTATCGCGGAGCCGATTCGTCGGGGCATGGAGCTTAAGATTGCTGCGGCGGGCGAGTGGAGGCCGGCGTGTCTGGGACAGTCGAGCGGTGTGCATAAGGATATTCTTGAGGGACGGGATTGTGAGGTTGCTTGGGAGGATGTGTTTGTTGGTAAGTCTTCTTCTCTTTCGAGGCTTCATAGGGAATTCTTTAGGGTGCTGGAAAGGACGCTGGAGATGCGGATGTGTTTGTGTTGGGGATGTTTGCAATGGCAGAGGCTAATGTTTGTGCTTCACAGGCAATGAACTCCGCGAGGTCCCCGATTTCCACACCGAGATGGAGTCTAAGATGAAGATGAATTGGTGAACAGCGTAGGACAAGGCAGATTCCGGCAATATGAAGATGGGGATGCGGGGGGAAAGTAGTCGCGCGAGATCGCTGTATCACCACTTGGAGCAATGATTGCTTCGTTACATCAGATTTTGGCGTGTACAATAGCCCGCAAACGTGCCTCAGGTATAGGCGTAGGGCGCAGACATAATTCCCCGGAACGAAATAGAAGAAATATTGAATCACATGGCTAATCTCTCCAAGTTCTGGACTCGAGTGACGATGCAAACTCACCAGGTCAAGACTGGTGTATCCCATGGGTCTAGTTTTCTACTCTGACAATCAATCGGCTGAGTAGCGAGGACTAGTAGACTGATCATATTTAGCTCCGTAGGAATCACCTGCATATCCAGCAGCTGAAGAGATGCAGTATATACCTTTAGGTGAAGAAACCTCAGGAGCGCAGAAGGAGCAGGATGCCTTCTCGTATACTACATGGTAGCTCCGATGCGACCAGCAATCGCTATGAGTTAGAGGCCAAAGGGGTCAATTCAATCTCGCAGAATACCGTGGGTATCCGCCAGGCGTATTTTGCACTCAAAGCAGGTATCAAAATACAGGGATATCAAACCAGGCTCTATTGTCCCCACTCCTCTTCATACGACTTGTCATTCCTCCCCACAAGCCACGGCTCCCAGCTACTTGTACATACATACAACACAAGAGCTCAAGGCACCGCGAGCCTCTAAGCTGCGATGCCCGGCTCAAATGACGTGGAAGTAAAACGTATGAAAAAAAAGAGGACCAGGTATGCACACGAACGGAATTGCGTTGAGTAGAATAAATAAATAGAAAAAGGGAAACGAGAGCAAGAATGTTAGAACATCAACACGAAGGCCACCCTATGCCGAAACTATAACGCCGATACCTGCGTGCCAGAATGTATGACAAAAAAGCCCCTATGATCCCCCGAGGACGACATGTATGAGGCGGTAATAAGGGTTCTCGGGGACGCTCCATGGTTGGTGGGGGCGGCCATGTACCCGTTGTGCGAAAGGGATATGAGAGAGCCGCCTCCCTCTGCTATCTGTTCCATCAAAGACATGACGGTATTCTGCGGCCGTCTCCGGTATGTGTCCGTCAATGAACAGGCTCAACAGCGTCCACATGGCCTCCAATTCCCCGTCCATAGTGCCGTCGCAAAAACAGCAGCCTGCGGAGGACGTCAGCAGGGTACCAGAATCTTTCCTATAAGATAACACAACGGCAACCGGCATGCGTCTCCTCGTCTCCATCTCTTCCTCTTGTGCCCTTGCCTGTCTTGGCGTCTTCTTCGTCGACTACTTCTTGCGGCTTGACGGTCATGTGGACGACGTTGGGGGCTTCGGTTTGGAATCGGCAGTCTGTATCCAAGAAGTCAGCCATAGGTCAAAAGGATCAGATAGGCCTGATAGAGTGCTAGTAGAGGCGAATATGGGGCTCCACGCAAGAGAGCGGATCCCTCGGACCTCTTCCTAGAACACACCACTCGAGCTAGAAGCATGAAGTAGGGCGATCCAGCCAATCGGTGGTTACTGCCGAGAAAGCGGACAAGCCATGCCAAGAGGTTCAAGATGGTCGAGGAAGGTGGTGCTTACCTTTCAGTGGCGATTTGTCGTCCAGCATCCGTCCGAAGTGTATCAGTCGTATTGAGCTGGGTGAGGTCGGCCGAGGCTCCCATTCTGCGCCAAGGTTGAGTTAGCTGTGTCCTGCTTTCAAGGCAATCTAGCGATGAGCCAAAGGGCATGATTTGGTCATGTAAGGTACTGCCGCGCCTAGTAGAGAGGAGGCATGTGGAAGTGTACATACCTTCCCGCCAGTCTCGCCATATCAATTCCTTGAGGGTATATACGCTGATGTTGTAGGGGTCCATGGGCTCAATAGAGATATTGCGCTTCTTCAGATATTTCTCGTCAATCTTGTAGGGATGTCGCGCGCCGGTGGTAAGAAGGAGCATGATAACGACTACAGGGCCATTGGTATTGTCTGGGTTCGCGGCGGGAGTATCGGTCGATGGGCCAATTGCTTCTGTCTCGGTGCGATTGAGGTGGGCCGGTGCTGCCGGTTTTGAAGGCGCTGCTGGCACTGCCGACTCGGATGTAGGCTGTGCGCTATGTGACGGCTGCTCATCTTGTGTCTTTGGTATGGGGCTCGCTATTGATGAGGAATTGAGGGTATCTTCGGGTTCTGTTGAGGTTGTGGGCAGCGTTCTCATTTCTACGGGGCTCGTTGATAATGCGTCGTGTCCACTGCTCGGCCGTGAGCTGGTCGGGGCACTCTGTGCGGGCGTGCTCGTGGAGGGTTGGTCAGACGCTGAAGTCGCCATCACGGGCGTGGAGACGATCTGTAGGGGCGACGGCGGCGGCGGCGAGGGTCAAGGCGATTGAAGGCGGCCAAACGATAGAACAGCGATGGAATTAGTACTACAAACAGAGGTTTCGTGAGGTACAGCGAGAGTGTGAGCGAGATGTTGAGTGAGTGTTCGCGAACGAACGTTGGAGGAGACCGTCTTGGGTCGGCGCGCGGGAGTTCGGCTGGGCAAGTCGCCGCCGATTGTCTGGTTTTGGCGTGGCTTCTCCGCAAACCTTGGTTGTGAGCCTTCCGTCTCCACACACACGCTGCAGGTGACAAGGGCAGCGGAGATGCACGTCGATGGACAGGAATGGCAGATGCTTGGCCGGACGCGCGTGAGATCAACTTCCTTATCAGTGAGGGCATGTATTACTTTTTCCACAACCAGAGACACATGCTTTGAACCCTTCCCTAATTGTCTTAGCCCCCTTGGAACGGATCAGGTTTGAGGATGATGCCCCTGCGTTTCTCCACTTGTCGTGATTGGTGGAGTTTGGGCATAGCGCTCGTTAGCATTCACACTGATGCCCGTTGAGGGTACACATTACGAATGCTCACTTCTAGACGGTCTAAGTCACCGCTTCCATATGGGTCCACTCATACGTAGCGATGAGTGTAGGATTAATCATATTACGATAGTATGCATTGAACTTTGGACCGCAATGAGAGGCTGACAATGCGCCTCTCCTCTCCTCTTTGGTTCCAGAGTTGTGGCCTTTGTTGATTTCCACCAAAACACCGCTTGCGATCCAATGCCGTCTTATACTCTGTAGATACAAAAGGGCTTATATGGGATTGGATATCTTTCATACTTGGCCAATACTCTTGATGGCCTAGTAAATTGCTCGACGGCATGATAAAACACCTGGGCCTAAGCTAGACATTTCTGCATCTTGAAGGCCTATCTATGAACGTACCGACGGACATCTAATGTCTAAAGCAGGCTTGATCAGTACTTCGGCAGTGGTTCTGATAATTACACGAATGTCTTCGTCAAGACCAAATACAACCGAAGCCAAGAGATGAACCAAACAAGGCATACACGATTTAGAGACTAATGCAAGCTTACTGCTGCATCTCTCTGTCATGAAGCTGTCACGAACTGTGGCGCGAGTGGAGCTGTCATAGATGCCAAGCACGTTCGACCCACTACCCCAGGAGACTAAACAGCTTTTGCATGCCGTGAGGTCATCCATTGATCGGCTAAGCTCTGCATCTGTCCACAGCCGTACCTCACCTCAAGCTCGCAACGCGCCCGCACCACCACTGTTCCCCCGGTATCTGCTGCTCAGTTGCAGCAAGAGGTGCCCACCATGGTTCTCCAAGATCTTGGAGACACGCCTTCCGAAGACTTCAACGACAACCCGTACTCCTCCGACAGCGATCCATACTCCGCACTATCCACGTCCTCATCTCGCCGCTTCGATGCAAGCCAGTTACCACAGCCACTTCCCATCCTTGGGCCTTTCATGGGGTTTACTGAAAGGAATATACGCACCAAGACAGAACAGACTATCAAGTTCGCCGAATCCAGGATTCATCGACCAATGACGGCCGACGAAACGCAGGCACTGGCAGGCCACCTTTACAAAATGGAGCAGACCAAATCTTACTTCAATGCCGTGGGAGTTGCTATTGGGACATGGAGGGCCTATAACACAATGTCTGTCAACCGGTACCCGTTCTATCTTCCCAAGGCCGGATCTGTCGACCCAAACAAGTTTCTGTTCATCAGAGGTCCTCTTGCCCAGTACTCGCGCCACAGCTGGAGGGTTGTATTGTATATGTTCGTCGCGGGAGAGATGGGTAGAATAATAGGTCAGCTTATAGGGCAACCAGTCGCAGCTCAAAGTACTATGGCCGATCCTAGGCTCGCTCAGTTTGGGGAAGATCTGAAGGGCCAAATGGCAGCCGACACACAGAGGGGACGTTCTGAAAGAGCACGCATAGAGAAGGAGAATGAGGAGTTCATGGCGAGAAGCAGACGTGAGAGGATGTCTAAGCAGCAAGACCATTTTCCGCCGCGGACTGCTCGGCGTTCCCCGCCTGCCACTCCTCCGGCTACAAGTGAGGATGACATGTCGCCTACTACAGGCAATGATTCTTGGGCTTCAAGCTCGCAGAATGACTCCGGGTTCACCTCAGATGCTGCCCAGGATGATCCGCAAAAAGAACAATCCACCCAGCGTTCGCAAAGAGCTAGCGCATGGAGAACACAACCCGCCCAGGCCAGTACTGACGATGCATCCCCCACCGGAGGTCTTTTCCAAGAGGAAGTCGAGACTCAAGCTAATTCAGGGGAGTCTGCCTGGGACCGCCTCCGCCGTGGTGGCGCACCAAGCCCTACCCCACGCCCTGCACCACGGAGACCTGAAGCTCAGCGTAGGGAGCCGAGGCAGGGGTCGACTCTAGGAGATAGCTTTACATTTGCGGAGTCCGAGGACGAAAGGAAGCGGGCCCAGGAGCAGGCGCAGAAGGAGTTTGACGCCCGGATACAGCTCGAAAGGCAAGGAAAGGACTTCAACGAGGAGAGGCGGTGGTGAAATAGTTGCACCAAATTGCACTAAAATGGCATTGATTGGCGGGCAGACAGGCATTGGCTACATAAACCGGCTGCCGGGCATTGTAACAATAGCAATCTGTAATTGTGCTGTGAGTACGTGTGGCTCATCTTGATCTTACTGGCTGATGCTGACCGATGGTCGTCAAGTGAAAGGTCCCATTCCGCATTTCACTATTGTCCCCCACCACAATAAATGTCACGGCTTGTTGTTCTGCCTCTTAAAAAATATTTGAGGACCTCTTCGCTCCTCCCTCTCGTCTCTACAACCCTTCCAACCAACATTTCCAAACACACCTACCTTTGGACTTTACATTTCTGTTTGCACACATATACGTGTACATACACGCCATAATCATGACGCCCGTTGTTGGGCCGAAGAGAACCATGTTCGAAGATGGTTGGGATGCACTGCTAGGCAGTGACTCGACGTAGGTGACCCCATTCCATTTCCCTTGTCCTGGGTCGCTCGCAGAGCCCAATGACAAGCCCACTCGTTGACAACGTCTCCATCTCCATTCGAAATCCTTTCGCTGACCTAGGACCAACAGCAACAACGTCATGATGGAGTTCGACCTGGGCTTCGACCTGCCCGCTTCGAAGCGCAGGGCACCCGACGACTTCGACCGCGACTTGGACCTACCCACCTCAAAGCGCAAGCGCTCACACGAGAACTCCACTGCCGTCAAGCGCAAAGCTCCCTCTACCGAATTCGACACACTGAATCTTCCGTCTCCTAAGCGTGTACATCTAGACAGCCGTTCTAGTGGACTGATTGGACGAGGTAAGTTGGCAACTCTAGCCGTTCCCGCCCAGGCACTAGCATATATGTCTCCATGGCTCGTCTGCCTCGCGCCTTCCCACTCACCCACGCATGTTTCACCAACTAAGTGACCAACCACTAACTTGCGCCGCAGCCACCGACTTCCTAGACTCCCTCATGGAGCCCAAGCTAGAGTGTGCGCCTCATGCAGCAGCCATTAAGGCGCAAGACTCTGCTCTCTCCCGTCCTGCTTCTCTCACCACAAGCCACGCCCCTAGTCGCGTCGGCCCTATCAGCGACCTCCCAAGCGACCTCAACGCCAGGTCTGGAGCCTTCACGTCTCCAACATATGCCTCGATTCTTGGCGCAGGCTCTTCAAAGGCAGACGCAATCGACCTCACAAAGGACGATGATACCCCACCCGTTACACGGATCCGAAGTGCCAGCCAAAGCTCTGAGCTCCTTGAAGTCGACGGAGACGAGTGGCGAAAGGCAGAGGCGCTCGCAAATTCGGGCTGGAATGCCTCCAGGCGACTCAGCACTGTGAAAACCGCGTGCTGCTACCACCCCGACATCTACTGCGACAGATATGGCGTTGAGAGTTGCCGCACTTGTGGTTCGTTCAACGACGACGAGTCCGATGGAAGCCTCTCGCCAGATTACTTCGCACCATCCGGCTCGCACGGCTTTGATCATGACGGTCACTCTGTTAGGGAGTCGGTAGAGAATGAGGTCGTCGATCCAGATGATGCTATACTTGATCAAATCTTAAAGGGGTCCACACAAGATCTCAACAACCACAACGTTCAGTCATCGGATTTCAATGCCGTCGGATGGCCCCTCAGCGGTTTCGAATACTCAAACGACTTCACCGACCCTATATCACAATCGACTGGCACTTTGACTCCGATCCTATTCGGCAAATTCACGAGCCTGCCTCTGGAATTACGTGAGCGTGTCTACTTCTATCTGCTCGTCAGCGATAAGCCTATCATTCCGCATCTCTGCGGCAAGTCCATGACTGGCCGTGGCATAAAGTTTCACGACGACAATCAAGAGGGCCACAATGCAGTCTATAAACGACTTCCAATCACGCGCGTGTCAAAGCAGATTCGCGAAGAATCCCTGTCAATCTTCTACGGCGACAACACCTTTGCGTACGGCGCCGACACTCCCATCTATTTCGAGAGACTTTCGCACCTCGATCGCTTTCACATGATCCGCAAAGTCACGCTCCCGATTCTTTTCCTGAACGAGGAGAACGGTGTCAAGGCCATGCGCGACATCCATTACAACATCACCGAGCAAGAGCAGTACGAGAAGCGTATTTTTAGTTCGAAATCCACCACCAAGAAAGGTGCTGGCGGCAAGTCTCTTCGAGCTGGATTGAAGAACAACGATCCATTTTCCGAGATCGACTATAACCCGCTCGAGACGCTCAAGAAATACCCACTCCACAATAGCGGCGGTCTGCCCTGGATGGGCGTCTTCTTCATCCTGCGCAAGCTGTCCGCCGCCTTCACAGCCTCCGACTCAACAAACACCGACTACGAGCGCGAACTCGTCCTCCGCGTTCCCGACCGCTCTATGTTCGAAGCATACGACAGACTCCAGTGGTTCCCTAAAGTGACAGAGAGTCTGGGTATCAAACTCAAGTTCGTGGACGGCGCTGATGTCCTCTTCACGGAAGGCGGCTTCCAAGTAGAGTGGGCGCAGAAATACCAGAAGAAGGATTTCAAGAAAGACGAGCAGACGGCATCGGTGGACAAGAAGAAACGCACGAAGCGTGCGCTCGAGAAGTTTCCGGCGATGAAGGAGGTCCAGGCCGACAACTCGATGCAGTACTATCGCCGGCCGTGCCGGCGTGGCTCGATCGAGTGGTTCAAGGTTGAACGGCCGCAGGTCAATGAGGATTGACTAGCCGGCGCCTGCCGCGTGGCTAAAGATCTTGTGGGGATATTCTTCAGGTTCTCACGCTGATCGCTACATTTCTGAAGATTGATGGCGGCATTTGTATGATTAGGACGAGTACACTTATATGCATGGACGGCGGTTCTACGAACGTTTATATTCAATGGCGAGGCTCAGAGGACGCCTTCTCTTTCTCCGATGATCGTCGGGGAGTTCTTATCCTCTCGCGCTAGAGAGTTATACTCCAAATGCTGCGCATAGTCGCTTATCACGCGCATTGCTGAAGGGCACTTAAAAGCTTGTATATCACCTTAAGAGTTTTCTTTTTTTTCTCCTCCTGAATATGGAGTCGAGGTCTTCATCGTAGCGCTGGATACTAGATAGTCACTCCAATGTACGATCTTGCATAGACGTGTTCGGCCTGTATGCTGTGTACTTGTGGCTTTGAGACCACTGTGATCTCCTAAGAAATATGTGAGGTGAATGTATACACGATGCTTGGATAGACTAATTCATCATATCTTCAGATGTAGAACGCCATGCTCGCAACGGGAGACATGTGTGCAAGAGGTGTCTGAAATGTGTAGATGTGAAAAGAGATAAAAGTGACTAAGTGTAAATGTTGGGATTACCCAATGGTCCAAATGCTGCACCATGAACACCTAGCCAAATGCGAATGAATCCCCCCATAGTAGTGCTCGTCAGCTCGTGAATCGTGAAGCCTCCGCCGACAGATCAGCTGTTGAGCTTAGAGTATCTGGCGTACTGACATCGTGCTGAAGTAAATTACACGGCACAAGCACCGTCTCTTAACCAACATATGAACATACTCTCAACGTCTCCGGCAGACACAGACGTAACTTGTAAACCAGATTAACCCGCTTGACACCTCCCCAGATTGCCTTGGTGTCTCCACGGAACGAGAACCAAGTAATGCAGCAATGCGTTGTTCCTCAGTTGTAGTTTCTCGTTTCGGTCGCAGCATCTGCCTCTCGAGCCGCCCTGTTCTCATAGGCTGCCTGCTGCAGCGTCTGGCTCTGTGTTTGCTTCTTCTGCTCAGCCAGCTTTTTCGCTAGGTCCCCGGTCGGGGCCTTGTTGTTGCGGGCCTGTCGATGGATCATCCGTCAGCGTTATGTTCCTCATTGCGTTGCTGTACTGCATACTGCTAGTTCCGGTAGGACAAGCAAGTAAATTCGGGGAGAGACCAAGAGGACCACTAGACAGCATATCCCCTGCTTCTATGTCCACCGGAACTAGCAGCTTGCATTATGTCCTATCACATCCAAACCGTAGTGGTCATGGGCTTCGTTATTCTCCTCCCCGCCTGCAATTGCGGATGCGACTTCAAACTACGCACCTCTGCTGCCGCCGCGGCCGCTGACCGGGGATCCTCGCCCGTCACTCCTCCACCGCCTCCTCCACCCACTGTCCGTCCTGGGCCTGTGACTTTAGGTTTGGGGCCAGAGCTACCCTCTGTGTTCGCTACCCGCGCTGGAACTGAAGCTTTCGTGGAAGGTGGGGGTGCGGATCCCAGGACGCGACCCTGGCCCTGAAAATGGTCCTCCTTCGACTGTTTCCCACAGAGAGCACCCATCTGGAAGTTGCGATCGCGAGGAGTGAAGGTGACGGTCGAAGTGAGGTGTGATCGGAAAGAGCGAATTGGAGATGGGCGGAGGTGACAATGCGGGATGGATGGTCGGTCAGCCTCGTGGCGGGGGATTACTGCGCACGGAGAAGTGCCGTCTGCCGCGAAGACGATGGCGCCAAGCGCTTGGTTCGGTAACAGCGAGGTCGAGATGCATGGTGTGCGGAGGAGGAAGAGGACATGGCTTTTGGCTTGCCCATATCTCTCGAGTTGAACTCTTCACAAAGTGTCCCAGATGTAGAAACAGGAATCGAGCAGCGCGCGTGATGTTTGACCGCGGAGGAAACAGTCGGCCAATAAGGACGAGGGAGTTTCAGCCTTAGTCAAGGCAGGGCTGGCCATGTCAGATCTGCACATGCACCCCTCCAAACACTTCACCTGTCACGCCCACACGCCCCTTCACAGTCGCTTCATTATCTGCTAAGTGCTGCGCGAGGTTGGAGCGCCGTCAGTGAGACTTAACGCGCCTTCACTCGCCTCTCTTCCTTTGTAGCGATTGTGCTTGCCTCTGCGGCGCATTGCATCAGACGTGAGCACCCTGATGGCCTGGATAGCACTCATGTACGCCCTCGACTTTCCATAACCCTACACCCGCTGCCCTCCCTGACAGCCAGAATGGCTTACCCATTTCTAGATGACGACCGCGACTCGGCCTTTGGCGAAGACGACTATTTCCCCGACTGGACCTCCATGTTCGCATCTCTATCTGCACCGCTCGCAGGCACAAAGCGCGGCGTGGAGGATGATACATTGAACGACTACCAGCCCGCGGCACCGGGTCCTGCGGCTGTTAAGGAGCACCGAGCTGGGCTGTGTGAACACATTGATCCACGGATGCTCTGCTGTCGCACCTGTCCGGAAGTTTCCTGCTGCGAGACCGTGCTTGATTCGCGGCCCTCAAAACGGAGAGCCTCGTCCCACAAGGTAGCCGAATTCCACGTTCCAGCCGACAAAAATCCCATCACTGGCTTGGAGCAGCAGTTTCCGGATGACTGCTTCTCCGAGTTCTGCCAAGATTGCGAGTTAGAGCCAGCATGCACCTCTCCATGTGCTCTTCCGTGTCCCGGGGACGAGCAGTGCTCTAGCGACGATGCCTGCTGCGATCCGCACTGTGAACAGGTTGAATGCCTCGACAAATGCGCAGATCCAGCGTGCACAAAGATCTCATGTCCCGCTGATCCATGTTTCTGCCAAAAGTGCGATGCTCACCCATGCCCTTTGGGTGATCTAGAGAGTGAATGTCACCTTGCTCATACTGCCCCTACGACTACGGGTACCATCATCTGCTACGACAACGCACCTTGTCACTTCCAGGCCGGTTACCATGGCTTTGACCCCAACCTGGCTGCGTATGAGACATATCCATGCTTCTCGCCGTCGCATGGAACATTGAGCCACAGCGACACTGCCCAAGCCTCGAATATCGCTACACCATGCTTGTCATCTGCCAACTACACGTCCCTGGAGAGCACTTTCAGCGACCATTCGTCACCGATTCCCGGCCGTGAGTCAGCCCTGCAATGTTTCCTAAACATCCCTTTCGACCACTGCCATTTCGGAAGCTCGTGCTGCCATGGAAGTACCCGAGAATGCGAAGACGATCCCACCACATCCCAGAACCACTTCGACGTCTGGAACTCGACATTCACACAGAATAGTGGGTTGGAAAACAGCTTTCTCAATTTCGGATTCCAGCCAAGTCAGCCAAACGGGAGCCTTTCACTAGACATGACGACTGATACCCACGCCACTACATTCAATAATGGTCTCCAGAATCACATGTCTAGTTTCGACAACTCATCCTGGTTGTTCACAGACTCACATTTTCCAAATGTATATCAAACATCTATGCCCATGCCCAACGATAAGTTGGCCTTTCTCGCCTCGGCTGTGCAAGACGAGGTGATGAAGCCAATCACGCCCAAGCCTAAGCCATCGCCCTTGGACAATGATTTGAGCTCCCCGAGTCGTTCAGTGACTAGCAACTCGAACGAGTCTTCCGAAATCTGTATCTGCAAGTGGCAACACAGCCCCAACCATACCTGCAACGCTGTGTTCGACAGTCCCTCCACTTTACACTCACACATGAAGACTTCACACGTCGACAGCTGCACCCGCTGTTTCTGTCTATGGGAGAACTGCGACTCCTGCTCCAAAGACTTCAAGCAGCGCTCCAAGCTCTCGCGCCACCTGCTTGGCCACGCAGGCCACCGACCATATGCTTGCACCTTCGAAGGATGCAACAAGACATTTGCAACCAACCAAGCGAAAGACAACCACGAGCGTACTCACACCGGCGACAGACCATACAAGTGCGATATCTGCGGATACACAACGACCACGCACACACAATTACAAACCCACATCTCAGCCCTCCACCTCAATCACAAGCCGCACAAATGTCGGTTCTGTGACTTCACCTGTGCCGATTCGAGTAATCTCTCCAAGCACGAACGCACTCACCAGGTTCGTTTGCGATCCTCTCTAGAGATGTCATACCCTGAATGCTAAGATAGAAATAG
>Ga0068623_1000019_pt1 | contig 14569 bp, 9 predicted proteins | sample InSIn2SAF170_FD_77427 | JGI IMG/M metagenome (GOLD analysis project Ga0068623, IMG submission 77427) | Clean room microbial communities from NASA Spacecraft Assembly Facility at Jet Propulsion Laboratory, Pasadena, California, USA -... ... | reverse complement strand
GAGGAGGATATTAATGAATGAGTCGGCGCTGCAGAGACCACTTTTAATCCATACTGTAGGTAGAGTGTTAGTAGTGTGCGACACAAGACGATTCGAAGGAGGTAAATATGTATGCGATGCGGAAAGAGTGAGGCTATTATGGTGACTTACCTGCTACCGGTGGAAAGAGGACAGCGATGAAGCCGAGGAAGATATCGCTACAAGACATGGTGTTGCGTCTCGTTGACTAAGATGGGTTGTTGTCAGGATCGAAGGGGAAATGCGAGATCAAGTATAACAGCGAAGTTCAAGGTTCGAGGTTCAGTTGCAGTATTGTAGATTTGAATGAAAGTTGCCTGGATGTGATAAGTGATCATATGCAGGTACGCAATGACATCGATGCCCAAAAGAAATGGAGAATTGTGGCTGTAACGTGGCAAGCGGCGTGGCTGTTTCTGGAACCAAGTGGCAGGCTTTGATAATACTAAGCCAAAACGGGTCTGGTGGACTGATTCTGCGGTCGCGTGCCTTGCGGGCAATTTTCTGAGCCATTTATATAACACCGCATTACATCTAAACTCGACACATCATGACATGTATGGTATTGAACAAGTGGTAGCACAATCCGCAGATTTTTGATCCTAGTATGATTGCCAATTACAAGTCGGATTCTCCCCATATCCAAGATCGCAGCTGGCACGAAATATTTTCAGTATGCCTACATCTATGTCCTGGATAAGGCAAGACTGGTTGGTCTACTTGTACGAGTTGTCAGTGATTAGCCTACCAACAAGGAACCCGCGCAATCAACTCTCTGTCTCGTCCGCCGATGACTAATCCCAGATCAACGACATTTGTCGAGAGTCAGTCGTTCGCGGATCTGACAAGGAGACGGCATCGAGAGCCACATGTGAATCGAAGAATTCGCTACCTACTTACCTTCCGATACAGGTGTTGCTTGTTCTCCACCGGACAATAGGCTTGGCGTATTTCAAACACAGGAGAGGTCTAGAGAATTGAACCTGAAGTGCCAGACCCCATGGCAGGCTTCGAGCTGTGGAAGTACTGTTTATCGTCGAGTATGGGACAATGTAGAGCTGGCTCTTGCGCGTGTCGCAATTTCTCTTGTGCCCACGTTGGAGTCTCTCCACTAGTGTTGATGCAGAAGACCTCGGGAGTTACCAAAGTTGAACTTGCTCGTGTATACTGCTTCTTCGTGCAGACTGAAATCACAATCGGTATTTTCGGTAGGCGCACATCCATGCTTTGCCGCTGGATATACCGCCTCACGATGAGCCGACATATGGCTTGTCGATGGTAGAGTTAGAGACTCGGTACTGATCAACTACTGCGGCTACAAGATACAATACCTCCTCGCTTCATGGGCTTTTTCCAATAGCCGAAGGTTTTGCGATAGATTGATCAACCCAACCACAGTTCCACAGTTTGATAAGCACGCAATCCGTACTAGATACCCGATTTGCAACCGAATATCTCTTGTTCCATCTCACTTGCACAATTGCAGCAAGCAAAGATACATCTTGCCGTGGTCATGGAGCCTGATCAACTCTTGGCACCATTCTTCGATTGCGCCATCGCGAGACAGTGCCAGTGTCTTGGGCTCAATCGGTCGAAATGCTGGCCTCTACAGTATCTTTATTTCAACACCAACGGCTAACTTGCATAACGAGACTCTACTCAAGTTTTTCAGGCGCCCAGTCGTATCGACTTGCATTAGTAAATGCGCGACTTGTTTCCTGATACGTAGAAAGTTGAGCTCCGCCTGCATGATCCAGGCACAGTGTGCAGCTTGGACTGTACTGGATAATTCTGGCCTCCATGAATTTCGCGACCAGCCGCATCCCCGCTTCATCCTGGTGCTGTACGTTGTGACCAGTCACGGCTCAAGACGAGGGGAGTTTCCCGAGAGATATCACGGCTAGCGCAAGCAAGTACCCAGCATAACGTTCCCGAGAATATTCTCGGTCGACATGACTTCGGAGCTTCGAAGTATATATAACTAGGTAAGCTTGTAGTCAGCTTTTGTGTTTTCGTTCCCTAAGAAGATACGATACCTTTCATTTACAAAATCGAGGAACATCAAACATGCTGTGGTTCGCAGTGGCTGCTCTCTCGAGCTTACTTGGTTTTTCCTTCGGAGGTGCTAAGCCCCGGAATCAAGTGTCGAAACAGCCCAACATCCTGTTCCTCTTCACTGACGACCAGGACTTGGATTTGGGGTCGATGCAGTATCTTCCTACTGTCAGGAGTCAGATCGTGGAACAAGGATTCACCGCTCAAAATCATTATGCTACAGTCGCTCTGTGCTGCCCCTCCCGTGTGGCCCTCTTGCGCGGCCAACATGCACACAACACCAACAACACCTACGTGAATGCACCAGGTGGAGGATACGATAAGTTCAGGCTGAGTGGTGAAGACAACGACTACCTCCCACACTGGCTCAAAAAGGCCGGATACCATTCCGAGTACATCGGAAAGCTAATGAACCAGTACGGTCCGTACAATTACAACTTCACGCCTAAAGGTTGGGATCATTTTGACGGTCTACTTGATCCGTATACCTACATCTATAACACACCAGTCTTCTCTACGAATGGTGCTCGGCCGGTCTACTATGCCAAACACCATCAAACCGATGTTATCAGAGCCAAAGCAGTTGATAGACTCACTCAGCTTGTGGCAAACACTAGTCAGCCATGGTATCTTCAAGTATCAACCGTGGCACCACATCAACAGTTCAACACGTCTGGAAGATATCCACCCGTGCCCGCTACTCGGCATCAAAATCTATATCCAGGCCTACAAGCTCCGAGAACTCCCAACTTCAATCCTGCTCAACAGGACAAGCCATCCTGGATTGGGAAGCTTCCTCAAATGAACGACACTCAAATTGCGTTCAGTGATGCCACATACAGAGGACGAGCACAAGCTCTTGCCGGGATTGACGAGCTGATTGGAAATCTATTAGATATTCTTGAACAGGCCGGGCAACTGGATAACACGTATATCATGTTTTCGGCAGACCATGGCTACCATGTTGGTCAGCATCGGATCCCTGCAGGCAAGACTCTGCCTTATCGTGAAGATACTCATGTGCCATTCTACGTAAGGGGTCCAGGCATCGAAAACGGTGAGTTAATACTTCCGCAATACGCCGGTGCACTTGCATGGCAACCATACTTATATCATGATAGGTCTAACCAGTGTCAACCCTTCGACGCATGTCGATATCGCGCCTACCATATTGACATGGACGGGCCTACCCAAAGACCAATGGCCGACGTTCCTCGATGGTCGTGATCTTTCTCCAGATTGGACAAATCCAGTTGGACAGACAGTTGGATCAGAAGTAATCAACATCGAGTTTTGGGGTACCGCTGTCATAGAAGGTGCACTCATCGTTCCCAATGCGACTGGAAACAGCTACAAAACACTGCGGATAGTCGGTCCAAACTATGGTTATCTTTACAGCCAGTGGTGTACAAACGAAACAGACTTTTATGATACAGTAGTAAGTCCTCCTTCCTCGTCCAATATCACCCACATAACAATTTTGCAGAACGACCCATATGAGCTCACTCGAATCACGCCTTCAGCGCAACCTGCCCTTGCTAACCGCTTGAATGGCATCTTACTGGCCACGAAAACTTGCGTTCAGGACTCCTGTCACAATCCTTGGGGTTACCTCCATCCTTCTGGCAATGTGTCGAGCCTACAAGACGCTCTTAACCCTGCATACGACTCATTCTACGCATCCCTGCCACGTGTCTCATTCAACCAGTGTCTCCAGTTCCAATCGCCGAGCAATGAGCAGCCGTATTTTCCAGGATTTAACACCACAGCGGCGTATGCCTTTGCTCAGCAGTATAGGAATGCGACTGACAAGCTTGGGAGTGCGCAGTATCCAGGACAAGATGATGCAGTCCACGTGATTCCAAGTGAAGGGTTCTATGGGGATGTCTACCAGGATTTGGCGACGATTGAGCAAGATTCGAGGGTATTAACGGATGCAGAACTGCAGCCGCAGACGCCGGGAGCGAGAAGAAAGAGATGGTATAGCGACTTAGAAGATGAGGTGCTCAGTTAATGACTCGAGTGCGAGCGTCCTTCTACCCAGTGGGATTCTCGTCTACATACGAGACATGGTGCAACCCACTGGAACAAGGTACCTCTGTTTGGAGGTCAATTACTCGACCAGCTTACTATAAGAGAGTTCGACGTGTTAGCAATTTGGTTCAGTGACTCCAAATCTAGTCATTGATTGTGACCTGGACTCATCAATGCGAGATACGTGCCTACCTATCGAAATCGTTGTACTGTGCTTCCACTGATGTAAACGCGCTCAAAGAGGCAAAAGACGGTTAGCAACGTGTGTTTTCATTCGTGGAAGCTTGCAAGCTCCCACCCACGTGTTGCGGAAACTAATCCTCATTCCATGGTCCGTCCGCACGGATGTCGGAATGAAACATCCGAGACAGTGAGGTGAAAGTCTACTGAATACAATTTAAATATCAGCTTCCCTTCCAAACACACGAAACACGTCCTACTAAGCTTCTATCCCCGCATCTTAACAGAGAAGGCTCACGGTACTCACTCTAAACACTACATCCAATAACACCCACCATGTCCGCAACAACAAACATCCTCGGCCTCAGCCCAACAACCACAAACCTCACCTCCCCAGCCGCCTTCATAGCCGGCAACTGGGCCTTCGCCTACCTCGTCCTCGCCTCCCGCACACCCAAACAATTCCTCGGCCTAGACCACAACGTCAGTCCCCGCCAAGACCTAAACAAATACGGTGCCGACGCCGTACGCTCCGGCAAGATCACCCAAGCTCAACTTGATCAACTCCAACGTCTTGAAGCCGCAAGTGCAAATTCTACCGAGGGCTTCATTTTGTTTACGGCGAGTGTGCTGTTTGCGGTTGTTGCGGGGGTGCCGGAGCCGTTGTTGACGAATGCGTGCACGACTTATACGGTTGCTAGGATGGTGTATGGAGCTGCGTACGTTTTTACATCGACGAGTGGGTGGTCTCAGGTGAGGGGGGTTGCGTGGTGGGTGGGCAATGCGAGTTGTCTTTACTTGCTGTGGAAGGGTGCTACGCTGAACCGGTTGTGACCACTACGCGCTTGATATGGTGTGAAGGCTGTGAAGTCTATGGTGTTTTTCGTGGCCTGTCAAGAATCGTCCATTAGGCAGTGGACCCATGTATCTATATACTCCATAACAACTCATGTACCATTTCACCTCACACCACCATGCCACTCATTGCTCGCGATGCAATTCTACCTCTACTGCAGATCGAACAATACAGAAATCCGGCACGGAGTCAGCGGGCCTGACTTAGCTCAGCTGATGAGCATGAAAGCTCTATAGGATCCAATATGGAGAAGATCCTTGAATATTCTGTCCAAGGCTTGCTCGAGGATGACCACCTACATACAGACTGAAGGCAGCTTACCACCAGAGAACCAAGGGATGGCACAGAAATCAGAACTATTGAGCACATGAGTCAAGCTATTACTTGACCTGTTGGAAAGTATTTTATAGTATTCTCATGGTCGAGCAAAGATTACCTGAGTATGTACTTGGGTACTCATTGGCTGACAGTTCAACGTGTAAAGTGGTTACCGGAAAGGTTGCCCTATCCAACCGATTTACGCGTCATTCGCGATGTTAGCGTGGCAAGTTCGTGCTCGAGACGTCAAGTTGCTCGACCACCATCTTGTCGCCGCCTTTCCTCTGCTTTTAGGTCGTGCTCACAAGGACAACAACAGGGAGGCTTTGTAGACGGAGTTGCACAAGATTTGTTTTCTTTCTATATGCGTCGTGGTTGCCTGGCACAGAAATGCAGCTCTGCGATTTACTACATTTGTCCTCATCTCGGGAAATATGAAATCCGAGCCTCCGCCATATCCACGACCGGTGCCTCATATCGACTGTAACGAAGACATACTCCTTCCAGGAGCGAGAGTATACGTTTCGAATGATGATGGTGCAGATGGAACTGTAGAGGAGCTAGCAAAGCAGAGGGGCGCAAAGAGAAGAAGAATTGAAGAGCACGCACAGTCATATTTGAGAGGAGATGGGTTGTTCATTTTGAGTGCGGGCTTGAAAGGTCCTTTCGACGGAACGTGGCGGAACCCCTGGTCTCGAGGCCGCAAGAAGCGAAAGTTCCAGCACGAGGTGAAGAACAAGCCTTCAGGAAATGTGGATATCATTAAGGAATCGAGACATATCAAACAGTGTTCTACACAAACTCAAGATGGCGCACCAACCACAGCACTACGGGCGTCTACACCTTTGAACAACCCTTTCCAGCAGCCGTTGCTACCTTCTGATCCTCCCAAGTCGAATGAAAAGGTTGAAAATTGGCTGAGACGTAGTTCTGTCTTGCCACAAGAGGAGAGCTTTGCAGCACCTGCATCACCCACACCAAAAGCAAAGCCCTCTCATATTGATTCGGCTAAGACTCGCAACTGGACACCAACCAAGCAGCGAATTACGGTAACTAGTCAAGATGTCGGAGCACCTATACACCAACCAAATTTCCGAGTCGAAGAGTCTTTCGAGACCCTTGTTCGTGGCGAGAGTCTTGTAGCCCAACCTGAAACCGCTCATTCACGTCTACAAAATGCGCTGCATGCAGAATCAATAGTATTTGTACCCGAACTATCAATGCTACAGAACCCACATATGAATATATACAGCCCGACAGCATGCAAAGATCGTGCAGAAGAAGAGATAGCAAGAACCACTCGAAAACACGTCGAAAGCAAAGATCTTGAGAGCTTGACTAACAGTCGAGGCCCTCTGTACGGCGAGCTTGTAAACGCGATAGGCGTGGCTACAACAACGAACGAGTCCGACGCCAGCAAACTTGTCACTCCACCTGTGTCTGACCAAGAACAAAGGGACAAGTATATATACCACAAGATCAGAACGACGCGCGAGAAGTCTCAAGTTGTGAAGAGTGTGCCTCATGACGACCAACAACAATCCAACAAAGTCAGTTTTCTGGGCAACAGAAACGAGGTCAAGGATGGAGAGCAAGTAAACTTACCGGAAGTCGTTTCTCCTGAAGTCAAGCTTGAGAAGCCCGAGGCGTTACTCGATGCAGAAATCAGCGGGGGAGAGGTTCACACAGATACAATACAGCGGCAGGGCGACGATAGTGAAGATCAGGACATCGCTACATCTCGTCCACCGATTCTGTCTACCGCAGCAACAGACTTGACATCCACAAATATGCCGCCGTCAGCACAGCCAAAGCCCGAGCTCCAAACACTGACATCTCTAGCTTTGTCATCGATTGAACTTCTGGGGCCAGTACCTATCACGTCTGAGATGCTTCGATCAGTGAATGCTAGCGAAGTTGAAGACCATCATCTTGATGTACCGGACGATTCTGGGGCTGCATCTCCATCCAAGCAATTCCAGAAAAGCGGCTTGTTGATTGAAGCTGCAGTTCATGGACCAAATGAGGTCCAGCAGAATGTTGCAGGACAGAACGAGAGCTCTTTCTCTAAACTTGAGATGGTCTCAGCTTTAGAGACGCTACAACCGAGCATCAGTGATCCGAAGCGTATTGATACAGAACAGCCAAGCATACCGAAAAGTTCGCTGCCTACCAGCCTGCAGCACATCACAAGTACTAGTCCGCAGCCAGCGAAGAGACAGAGGGTAGCTAAAAAACCAAAGAAAGCGTCATTTGTGGCTGAATCGTCCTCTATGTCGTCTACGAATGGGTCCATCAAGAGTGCACTTAAAGTACAAAAGGTCGGAGCCAGTCCAAAGTCAGGCTCTGTCACTAGCAAGCGTCTCAGATCTCCACCACCGTCTTTTTCACACCCAGAAGTTGATATGGAGACATCCGCCGAAGACGAAATCAGTTCCCATGGTAGTCCGTTGCAAGCACTGCATTCTCCACTATTAAATAACACACCACGACCAAGGAACAGTGCTCGCAAAGGTATACTCAAGAACACAAACGTTCCATCACCATCAGCCGCCGCACTAGCATCAGTCGCACTTTCTTCACGACTCGCCACAAACGCACCGTTGGCAAGTGGACAAAATAAACTCTCCGCCGTAGCAGACGATGACGGATTCGACCTTGCTGGTGCAATTGACGATCTAGGTAGTTTTTTGAGTACTTGGACGGACGAGAAGGATGGATTGCAAGTTGCATAATGCAGGAAAGGATGTACATTTGATTGTTTGAGGTGGAGTTGATGTAAATTAGCGAGCAAGCGAGTGTTCAACTCAGTGAAGTGAAGGGAAGTATATAGCCTCTCAATGTTAGCAATGATGATTCACACCTCAATGAATGGATAACTGTGTATGTACGTATGTGTGTTCAACAATACATTTGAACCAAGACCTTGAAATTATCGGTCTTATATCTTCTATTGCACCTTATGTATGTGGTCGACTTCATGCGGCACTGTATGTAGTGTACCACACGGACTAGAATCTCATGTTATCATCCATGTACTGTACTGTACATACCCAATTTTTCAAGTACAGTACCATAGACGAGACAATTCTATAGTACGTGACCCCATCCTTGGTGGATAGTACATGCAGCGAATACACAAATATCACCCACCTTAGAGTATATCGTATGTTAACCCCCTCGTTCACTGATAGACTGACAATGAGTGGGTAAGACTCGTTACTACTACATGTCGCACGATGAATCAACAAGTCTACCTGCCCAGATACATGATGCGCGAAGTGACTGTAGAAGTACTTGTGTACTTCCGGGTTTGAGCTCATGTGGTGGTTGCTGCGCTATGGAGGGAGATGGACTGACAAATCTGTGGGAATAAGATTATTATTACATCAATGCATGCTATGGATGAACAAGGATTTGTGTATATACGTAAATTTGTTTAAGTGAGTTGACCTGCTAACAACGTGGCTCAATTTTAAGTGCAGACCATGGACTGTTTTGGTTGGTAAAGTGGTTGATTGAATTGATTATTCAACCACGGCGTGTGTTGAACATATAATAAGCTGACGGGGGTCTAGAGGCACGAGGGTTTGCGTTTCGGGTTCTCCAGGTGGTGTATCCTGTTCTGCTCTTGGCGGCCGCCGGCGACCGGGTGGCTGCGAAGTTCATTCTAGCCAGCAGTGGCTTGAGGAGGTTCGTTGTCAAGCCGCTGCTGTGCTGGAGATTAGGTTCGTTGCTAGATATAGCCAAGATACCTTTGGTCGACTGTTCCAAACCAGCTTCAAGATTGTTGAGAGCTCGCTTGTCCATAGCAACTTCATGTCGGTGGTAGTATCTTGTCCAAAATAACCATGCTCCAACAGTCAAGATTGTCAACGGGATAGTGATAGCCCAGTAAATCCAGAATTTGTTCGACACTGTTGCACCACCGGAGGCCGTCCCATCATCAGGTTGCCATTGAAACATGTTCATGGCGAACAATGTTGCGATATATGTCGCAGGGAGAAATATCACGGTCACAGCGGCAAGTGTCTTCATAGATGAAGAGTCTCGTTTGCTACCGACTGCAAGGACGCGGGAATCCTTCGCAAGTTCGATATTGATTCTTGTGTCATCACGGTTGAGGACGTGGATAAGCTGCAGAAAGTGTCAGTCGTTGTCGGGGATGCAAGAGGGAAAACATACGTGTGTGAGCTCACTCTCTGCACAGGCGCGATTGTACTCAGAAGAAATTTGGTGCTTGTCCACATGCATTCTGAGGGACCTCACAATCTCGGCAATGGCCACGCCGTCTTCGTTCCTTATATGTGGAGACCTCCCGAACAAGTCTTTGTGAGTTTCGTATGCCGACAAGATCTGGTTACATATCGAGCTGTACATTGGCACAAGAAGGATTTCCTGTGCAGCGATGAATACTTGGTTCGAAACAGCATCAAAATTACCCTTTTCGCGCATGAAGTTCGGGTTTGTGGTTTCCCAACGAGCTGTCTGCTTCTGGGTGTCATACAAGATACCAGACACATATGCAGTGGCAGATGATGAAGCACCACAAAGGTAAGTTGCACAGGCTAATGATAGCCAGTATGGATGTTCCGCCAGATGTCTCGTCGACCTGAGTATGTTTTGAAACATAGTCCACCTCTTTTCATCACGACGGAAGCATATGAAGGCTTGTACAGGCCCATTGCGATTTTGCCTGTCAAGCTTCTGGGTCAATTCGATAGCATACCCACTGTGAACAGAACATCGCAGCTCATAGTGTGTCAGTGTACCATCCTGCCAGATTGGCGATATCTGAAGGCCGGTTGCTCGACTGGAGTGTGGAGGCTGTGAATATATGCCCAGTAAGTCATGCAGACGGGACCAAATCTGGGAGCTGCACTCGACCCCGGAACTATGTCTGAAAGTGTAGAAAAGGCGGACAAGAAGGACATAATCCCGAACTCCTTGATCAGCATCAAGAGTGTCCCAGTTTGAGGGGTCGATTTGCGTATGAACAATGACAATGGAATTATCAAGTTTCAGGCGTTGTACTTCTAATGCTGTAATAGTCGTGCTTGACTCGTCCCACACAAGAGAAGTCGCTGGTGGGCTGAAGACATTCCAGCCTTGTCGCTCCATGACCGAGGCCAAGCCGAATGAGTGCTGAGATTCCTAAAAGTAAGAGGAGACCTTTGACACAGGTTGAAGATCGATGATCGTAACGTCTCAGAAGCGAGAAGCAAGTTGAGTAGTGGAGCGAGTAGAGGAACAAAGAGAGAGCTCTAAAAAGACACCGACAATCCATCGTGGTTAGAGTACCTGGAGTAGAAGTCAGTGGGCAGCGCAAAGAATGCAGGTGGTCATTGGCGAATCCGGTCATGCATGTACATAGGCGTTTTGCAAGGGCCATCCAGCCTCACTATCCCGTCGGGCAACCTTGGGATACCAAATTCAAGCCCCGCGGCAGCCGAGGAAAACAGGACATATCTGCAGGGTTGCTGCAGGTTCTGACCATGATAGCCAATTCGCCAGTCATAAAACATATCGAAATACTGTGTAGTGCAGGCATGATGTTGAGGCGAAGCAAACAAGAGGGGCGGAGCACTTGATGGATGGGAAGGTCCGATGCTAACCTCGAACTCAACGTGTTATTGGCTGATCTCTCCACCCACCACCCACCTGCCAATGCCAGCCGCAAGATGCACTTCCAAGGGTTGTAGACAAACACTGCCAGTGTATCAGTTCATCTACTCTACTCAAGATTTTTTTATATATCTGGTTCTGGTAGACGGAATGCCTCCTATCGGCCACACTATCAAGGTCATCCTTGACTCTATCAAAGTGTTTACCTAGACCGGTCTAAGGCGAGTTTGGGTTGTGGTTGCCGCAAGCTTTACCATTTGTGGAGCCGGTATGGTTGGTAGCATATCATTTTGTTGGCTTTGGGAAGACTAATATAATGTATCAACAGGGTGGATGTGGCTAATATGACCTACTATGTATGTATGGCTCGGAGTAGAGACTCGAGTATTGGGTATCAAAAAACAACAAAAAGTATTCTCCATATATCTTCCATGGTTATTCTCCATCCTTTCAGTTTGTTCTTCCATCCAACGGTTGATTCCTTGTTCATCGCTCCATGTAGTTCAATCTCAATTCATTCCATCTCCAATCACACCACGCAACGAATGCGCACATCAAGAACACCCTCAAGGCCTCGCTGTATTGAACGCCGAAACAGTGCCCACCCCATACTCCGTAAAATCATGTCGACTCGTTCCATTCGTATTCGCTTTTCTTCCTTTACCTCCGTGTTCATTTCCGTTTAATTTCCACAGTCCCTTTCCTATGGTGTCCTCGCCGAGTCCAACACCCCCTCAGCTTCATGGCCGCATTCCCCAGTAGTCCAGCCGCTTCGTGTGTAAGCTCCCAGCGTGTACTGGCAAAACTCTCCTTGAGTATAAGTAACAACCCGAGACATCTATTTTTGCCCGTCACGTTTTCAAGATCATCGGGAGCACGTACACCCGCGACTCGGTCAAGGTAATCGCGCATATCTCTTTCGCGCTGTTCGTATGTTGCGAAGTCTTCTTCGCGAGGGGCTGGCTGGATTGGCCCCTCAAGCGCGAAGCCATAGCACCAGACTACTAGAGCCGAGATGTAGAGTACCCATGGACGGTTGAGTAGGAAGTCATCTCGCGCAATATACCTATCACTGTCGTATGCTTGTGGCAATATAGGTGACGCGTGACCATAGATCCGGTTGTCAATACTATCATCACCTGCCGTGGGAGGAATAAGTACTGTAGTGATGAACTTGAGGGCGTAGAAGGCCGAGTCGCGAGCCGATGCGCGTGTCGCCCACTTTTCGATCTTCTCACGGATGATCGAATAGTCTTTGGGTGTCACGGATCGAGAAAGAAGGCGATTGGCGCCGGCGAAGACCTGGCAGTCTACAATATCGACATGAGCGGCGATATGTGCTAGATGGTGTAGCACAGTACGGGATTCGAAGATGTTCTCATCGTCCACTGGACGGAGGAGGGGTACTGATGAATTTTGTGTATTGGCGATAACAACTCGTGGTGTAGACAACGGTGCTGTCGCTGCTTCGGCGAGGGCCTCATCGAAATCACGCTTCCAATTATCGAAGGCACGTAGTAGAGTACCTTTCCATTTGTCAGGCCCACCGATACTGTTCGCCGCTCGGGGGCCGATAGACGCAATCTGCAGATCTCGCTGTGCCATGTGCCACGAGACAGACAGCAGGCCAGCCATTATAATTGTGCGGCCAAAAGAATTTGTGCGGACCCGTTGACCATTGAGTGTCTTCTTCAGGCCTTCCAAGAAGCCTATCGGTTTAACACCGTTTGTGCGAAGTGAGGTTTGAACGCGCGACACTTCGGCGGGAGAAGTGGGAGACCAGAGTGCTTCATCACACGGTAGTGGGAGACGCATCTCATGAGCAACCATTTTCGCAGAATGGCCAAACATTGTGCAGTGAATTGCATCAAGGACAAATGCACCAAAGGCAGCGCGGCGAGTTGCTTCTGTCGTTATCCAACGGTGCCAGGATTCATCAGATCTATGGCTCGAATCATGTAGGGTGCTTGTACCGTTGGTTGTAACTCTACCGTTCTTCTCCTCAACCAAGCTAGGTGGAGACTCCGAGGCACAACGGCCAATCAGTGAACTACCGCGTCTCATCAGTGTAAGTGTCGAGTCGTGGTGGATGTGGGCTCTTTCGTGTAGGGTCCTGGATGAATACATTTTCTCGTAGACCTCGATCAAAAGCAATGTTTGAAAGACCCACAACTTAGCAGGTGGTCGATAATCTATATCTCTGATGATCTCCCATCGAAGGTGCCACACGATAAAATTCGCGAATTCTGCAGCAGAGTCGGTCAAGGCTGTACCGTAAGCTTTGTCAAGCGTCGCTGCACCGATGGCTACCACGGCTAGAAGCAGTAAGGTTGGTGTCTTATCTGCCTCGAAGGTAGGCTTATGCAATATTGGCAACTGAGCATGCTGGTGATACCAGTATGAGCCAATATAGGTATGCATCATCCTCAAGCTAAGGATGTGATCATCTGCATCGATATTGCCTTCAAATATCATATCCTTCCGTTTCTTGACTGCATCATGCGCTCGCTCCACGAATTGCATCTGCATGAGATCCAGCAGCTCTTGTCGCTTTTCTTCAGACATGATGTAGCTTGCTGGATGTGAGGAATTCAAGATATGAGGAATACTGCTCGGGTGCGACATGGGGAGTGAATCCTGATATGGAAAAGCGTGATTTGTATCTTGCGTTCCAATTGGCCACTGTTGTCGCAGAACCATTTCGTCGTGATACGATGTAATTGGTAATAAGTCGGGTGAGAAACTGACATGTCCTGTTACATTGTCGTTGAAAAGCCAATTAGCAAAATCGTCATTGAGAGTGAAAGGCGATGCCCGGCCATAATCCTCTGCTCCGAAGATAGGATACCCAAAACCGTTATTCATGTCTATAGCAGGGTTGGAGCCATTAACATGAGGATAAAGATACTGATCCGTGTTGTTACCAGCCAAGCCGTGGGATACAGCAGCAGCGAATACATCTTGGCTTTGTCGAGACAAGTCAGGAGATCTCATGGCGGTCGGATAGTTCATGTTGACCATATCCGTACTTGGAAGGAAGTCGCTGTCACGCTGATGACTAGTCATGTATGTTTCAGAGCCAGTCCGTAATACAGGCAACGGATGTGCAACCCCAGACGAGTTTGAATATGTCCTGATAGGAGATTGCGGTACAGATTGAGAGATAGTTTGACTGTTTACATGTCGAGTATGCATTGCTGATATGCTCTCACGTCGCCGCGGCCATGCCATGGCCTGATTTGCTTGGTCAGGAGTCTGGGGACTTGTTCCGTAATTGTTACTGCCGTGATTGAGCATGCCGGATGTGGTAGCGTTGGTTCGAGGAGTCGGTGGAAAGAAACGTGGATCGATCACGTTGTTCGGAGTGGATGAGGAGGCGGAGGAAAGTCTTTGATCGGTGTGGTAATTGGAGGGCGTTTCGAGGGCAGAATCTGTCGAGATGTATTGTTCGGAAGCCAGCGCATTAGAGTCGTCATTGGGCAG
>Ga0068623_1000018_pt1 | contig 14811 bp, 13 predicted proteins | sample InSIn2SAF170_FD_77427 | JGI IMG/M metagenome (GOLD analysis project Ga0068623, IMG submission 77427) | Clean room microbial communities from NASA Spacecraft Assembly Facility at Jet Propulsion Laboratory, Pasadena, California, USA -... ... | reverse complement strand
GGAGAGCACCCCCTTCGTTACGCCGATTGTGTAGCGGGGGGGCGGTCACATGGGGTTTTAGGCATATTCGTAACCGCACTTTATGGAGTCTGGGGTAGCGCCCTGGAAAATTTTGGTTTTGGACCCTATGGTAGGTTGGGCGGACCCACCTATGGTTTTGTGCATGATTTTCACACATGTTTTTGGACGTGATGGTTTTCGGTCCATGGTATTGGATGCTTCGGCATGTATAAATATATATTGTAACATTGAAAGGAACATAATGAAAAATCAAGTTGGTAGGCCCGGTTTTGGGATCCAGGGGAAAATCTCTGTGTATATGTGTTTTATGTGTTATTCTCTTGCATTGTTCATTTTCTGTGTTTTAGAATTCGTATGCAGGTAACTTTTGTATGGGGTTAAAACCTACATTCCTGCCCCACATCCAGTCTGCTACCTGAGGAAGAAGATAACCAGCTCTACTAGCCTAGTAACAGTCTGACCCCAACAACTGAATTAAACAAAAAGCATGGCCAAATGGAGAAAAGGACACAACATGACTCAACAACCAAATTAAAAAATCATGGGACTTCATTGCCATAATCAGTCTAACCACCTAAAGGACAATACAACACCTAAACTGATCAAGTTTTCACCATGAAGAAAGTAACCTCATTCAGAGACGCTATCAAGTAGTTAAATGCAATTGTTGGTCAATTAAAGCCTCCCTATCCCTAAAAGGCCAGGGGGCTATTGTAATGAAAAATTATAAATAGCCACTAGAAATTTGTAATGAGCATTGGCATTTGATGTAAGGTTCAACTTCTGGAGACTGTAGATATTCTGTAACTTGCAGTGTCTCATCTTCATTTTCAGCAATGCAAGCTTCTTCTGCTGTTAATTGTTCAATGCCCATTTCTCCTTTGTTATAAACTTGTACCTGAAATGTTTATTCATGATATCTTCTATGCCTAATGCTAGATAACTATCATCTTATCTTTGTATTAGTAAATTGAATGTATGAGTGAGTAGGTCACCCAGGTTTCTTCTGTATCTAATGCAAGATAACTGTCATCTTATCTCTGCATTGATAGATTAGATTCGCAGGTTTCATTACTCGTTGCAGCTGGCCATCATACATTCTGTATGCATCTGTTGTTGTGGTTAGTATTCTTCATCTATTCACCTAATTCCTAAACTGTTGAGCATTGGTGGTCTAAAGCCTTATAGCCTGAGGGTATTCATGCATGTCTGGAGTGAAAACATAGTAGAAGTAGTTATCTGGCTTGAACCAAACCATCACCCATCCCAATAAGTTCCTAGAACAATATTGAAGACTATATGTTACCAGGCATATCCAAGCTACAACCTAAGAGAGTTTCTTGGAGCCCTAACATAATTGGCACCGCTGCCAGGGAGAGGAGATTGAAGCTCAGCTTCCCTAGGAGAACAACACAAATCCAGCTTTGATGATAGATAAAGTCTGGACACATTTTTGTTTGTAATCCTCTATTTGGAAACTCTACTAGAGGCCAAACCTCTTGGTGACTCCACATCACAGTTCTGGCTCAATTTGTGAGGAACACTTGGAGAAACCCTCAGAAATCACCAGCTGACCTAGTACTTGACCCTAAGAAGATTATCAAGGAAAGAAAGACATCAGAAAAGGGGGCATCAGAATTAGATAAACCTAAACAATCTTATGCATATCTACAAGAAAGGCTCAGAATAGAACAAATACATGTCAAGAATTTAGCCTCTAGCACTAGCAGTGAAGAAAAATTTTCAGAGATTCATAAAGCTCCTTATTCTTTAGGTTCTCGTTTTTCTTTAAGCCCAAAGGAAACCTCACCTCCTGCCCATCATATTCCTTTAGTCCTGTCAGTCACCCCTCAGCTTTCTATCATCTAGACTGCCAGTACTCTTCAATCCACCACAACCATGGCAAGTCCACAAGCACCCACCAAAATGGAAAGAATCATCACTGCTAGGTATGGACCTCTAGTCTTGCCCACTCCTTTGAATGAAATGCCTACTGGAGAATACCATAAATACATGCCTAAGTTCACTGGGACAAAAGGAGTCACAACAGAGGAGCATCTTCAGTCATTTTATAGCTATGCTGATAACCTAGATATTAGTGAAGATGATGTATGGATGAGAGTATTCGTCCAAAGCCTAGATGGAGAGGCTAAAAAATGGTTCAGAGAATTAACTCCTAGGTATATAATAGACAATGAGGCCTTAGATGATGTGTTTCTAAAGCATTGGGGGGATAAGAAATATTTTCTCTATTATCATATCGAGTTTTGAAACCTAAAAAGGGAGAATGGGGTGTCATTGTCTGATTTCAATAAAAGTTTCAACTGCATGTACAACAAGATACTAGCTGAAGTGAAACCTACCCCCACCTTTGCCAAGCTCACTTATGCCAATGCCTTTGATTCTGACTTCTGCTTGCTATTGAGAGAAAGGAGATGTGCTTCTTTGGCTGAGATGCAGGATGTAGCTTTGGAGGTAGAGTCTAACATCATGGCTGCAGAAAAACTCAAGGGACATATTGACAGAAGGAGATAGAGGGGTGAATCTTCTTCATCCTCAGACCCCAAGATAGATAAAATGACCAAGATGATAGAGTCATTGGAATTTGAAATCTCCAAGCTAAAGGTTAAGCAAGATTCAGGGAAAGGAAGGGTTCCTAATACATTTTCTCCTAGAAGCCCAAATCCATATAAGAGAGTAGTTTGATGAAGAGGATGAAATCCACTACATGGAAGAGAAAGGGAGTGCTTCCTCTTTTACATTAGCTACCTATGAAGAGTCATTAATCAAGTACCAGACCAGCCAGGGGTGGGATAGAGAAGCTGTTCTGAAAACTGAAGATCAGTAGAGATATAACTTGAGGTCAAAGATGAGTAATGTCAAAGAAAGCCCTATCCAAAGATCTGTTGTCCCCACAATGCAATAGATTAGAAAGTAGAAGCAACCAGTAGCTAATCTCATAATCCTCAAAGCAGTAGCTCAAGAGGTAAGAAGTCTTGACAAGTCCCCTTCCCCTTTTAGTTTTGAATCAGAAGTCCCAAAGTTGAAAATATCTATACCTCTGATAGAACTAGTAAAGAATGAAGCCTTTAAGAAACCCATCCTTGATGCCATTGGCCTCAAAGCCACACAAGCATCAAATGACTGTGTCAATTTGCAAGATGACAAACCTACAGTTGTGCTTAGCCTAATGACTGAACCTGCTGATGACAATTCCCCATCATTTTATGTCTCCTTGAATATTCATGATAAAATCCTTCACAACTGTCTGTTGGACACGGGTGCCAACCATAATATAATTCCAAAGGCTGTCATGGATGAATTAGGCCTTGACATCATTAGACCCTATCATGACTTTTTCTCCTTTGACTCAAGAAAGGTGAAATGTTTGGGATTAATCAAAGACTTGGCCATCACCTTGTCTCAGCTGCCCATGAACATCATGATAACAGATATTGTGGTAGCAGATGTCCCTCCTAAGTTTGACATGCTTCTTTCCATAGGGTGGATTAAGAGGTTGGGTGGGACATTACAAAATGACCTGTCCTATGCCACTGTCCCGGTTTTTGGGGGAGAAAGCAGAAGATTGTACAGGGAAGCCCTACTGGCATATATCACCAGTGATGAAAGGAATCCCACTAATCATCCCATATATGCTGTGGACACTGATTTTGGAGTGTGCATTCTCCAAATTGAAGAATCTCAGTTGGCCTCAGTGCAGCTTAAGAAACCAGTATGCGAGATCATGGAGGAAGAAGGGCCACAGATTTGGGATATGTTCTTTGATGGAGCTTGCTCTAGGGAAGCTGTAGGAGCAGGTGTAGTGCTAATATCCCCAACACAGGAATGCATACATCTATCTTTCAAGCTGACTTTTCCAGTCACCAACAATATAACAGAGTATGAGGCTTTGATATTGGTCTTAAATGCTGCTAAAGAAATGGGAATCAAAGACATAAAGGTGTTTAGAGATATCGATCTTATCATTCAACAAGTGAACAAAACCTTCCAAGGAAAGCACCCAAGGCTGAAAGCATACAGAGATGAGGTATGGAGGCTCAAATATTCTTTCAGTAGTTTTTGTATCTCATATATTCCTAGAGTAAAAAGTCAGCTTGCTGATTCCCTTGCTATGTCTACTAGCATGTTTATCCCTCCCATGCCCCCTAAAGTGGCATATGAAATCCAAGTGAAATATAGACCATCCTTGCCCGACAATGTTAGATATTGGAAGGTTTTTGAGGATGATGATGAAGTCAATAGGTTTCTGCAAGTCATTGATGAATTCTCTGAAATGAAAATTGATCAAGAGAATGAAGCCAAAGAGGAGGGTCATCAGTCTCAGCTAAGGAGAAAAATTGGTCAAGACAACATTGTACAATTGCCTAGTAACCATATACCTAAAGGGTTGGTGCCTCTAGAGAAGTTGTTTGACCACAATGATGTACCTTATAAGCCTGCCCAGAAAGAGAATGAGTCTGCAGTCCATAGATGTAATATAGGGAGTCCATATCATCCAACGTATATAAATCTATCCACCCACTTGTCTACTCCCCAAAGTTCTAAATATTGCATCCTAATGAAGCAATTTGTTAATGGCTTTTCCTGGGAATACAATGACCTTAAGACTTACAACAAGAACATCCTCTAGCATAAAATCCCACTAGAGAAAGACATCATTCCTTTCAAATAGAAGCTGAGACCCATAAGCCCTCTACTACTCACTTTGATTGAAAAGGAAATTAAAAAAAATTTGGCTGCCAAGATCATAGTTCCCCTGAGGTACTCAAAGTGGGTAGCCAACCTGGTAGTAGTGAGGAAGAAAAGTGGAGAAATTAGGCTTTGTGTCGACTTCAGAAACATGAACAAATGCTCTAAGAAAGACAACTATCCCCTGCCCAAAATGGAACATTTGCTGCAAAGGGTTTCAAGGGCTAGAGTCATGTCTTTCTTGAATGGGTTTTCACCGTATAACCAAGTTACTGTACATCCTGATGACCAAGAAAAGACAGCCTTCACCACCCCGTGGGGGACTTTTATGTACTCCAAGATGCCCTTTGGACTGATGAATGCTGGGGCCACCTTTCAAAGGGCCATGGGTATAGCTTTTGTAGGTGAGAAGGACAAGTTTGTCCCAGTTTACCTAGATGATATAACAGTTTACTCCAGTAGTCATCAGGTTCATTTGCAGCATCTAAAGAAAGTGTTTCTAAAGTGCAAAAGGTTTGGGATTTCAGTAAATCCCAAGAAGTCACAGTTTGCTCTAGAAGAAGGCAAGCTCTTAGGGCATATCGTTTCTGCTGTAGGTATCAAGATCAACCCAGTGAGAGTCAAAGCAATACAAACATTGTATGTTCTAAGGTCAGAAAAGGACATTCAATCCTTTTTAGGTAAGATCAATTTTGTAAGGAGGTTTATTCCCAATTTTGTAGAACTAGTGAAACATATCACCTCCATGCTGAAAAGGGGATCAGAGATTAAGTGAACCGATGCAGCAAGAAAATCCTTTCAAGACATCAAAAGAGCTATTATGGAAGCTCCCACTCTAATTAGCCGAGACCATAACAAAGAGTTCCATATCTTCTCCTTTGCTTCCTGTGACACCCTTGCAGCAGTCTTGTTGTAGAAATATGATGAAGGTACAGAGTACCCAGTGGCCTTTTTTAGTAAAACTTTAAGAGTTTCTGACTTAAGATATGACATTATCGAAAAACAGGCTTATGCTTTTATTAAGTCTTTGAAGGCATTCCGAATCTACATTCTGCACTCCAAGGTGATTGCATATGTACCTTCTACCTTAGTAAAAGATGTCTTAACACAACCAAATGTTGATGGAAGAAGGGCTAAGTGGATTGCAAAGCTCATTGAGTTCAACATAGAATTGAAGTCCACCAAGCTGTCACAGGCCAGGACCTAGCTCAGTTGATGGCTGAAGAAAATTACAGATTGTTGGACATAAATTGCATGGGTAAAAATTTATAGTTTGAAAAAACAGAAGAGGAAATAGAAGAATGAAGGCAAAACTTGTCATTAGCTGAGAATTTGGCTTCTTGTGATTGGTATTCCAGTATAGCTCACTTCCTATTGAGGCTAGAAGTTCCTCCAGGCCTTAATTCAAGCCAAGCCAGGACCATTAAGCTCAAAGAAGCTAAGTTTTGCATCAATGAGAACCTACTTATTGGAGAGATCCAGTTGGAGTCCTCTTAAGGTGTTTAGACCAAGAGCAATCTATGGAATTTACACACCAGTTCCATTCTAGCATCTGTGGAGGACATCATTATTGGAAAACCACAGCCCACAAGATTCTGAGAGCAAGGTATTATTGGCCCACCCTATTCTCTAATGTGTTTTCATTTGTGAGATCTTGTGATGAGTGCTGGAGGTTTGCAGGAAGATAGCAGCTAAAATCTTTGCCCATGAAGCCAATACACACTAATGGCCCTTTCCAGCAGTGGGGTTTGGATTTCAAAGGGGAGATTAATCCACATTCCAGTGGCCAGCATAGATGGATCTTAGTAGCCACTAATTATTTTACCAAATGGATTGATGCCATCCCCACTAAGAAAGTTGATCACCAGGTTGTCATGAAATTCTTGATAGAAAACATTTTCACTAGGTTTGGTTGCCCAAACAAATTGGTTACAGACAATGCAGCAGCTTTCAGGGCAAAAGAGTTGGTGGACACGTGTGAATTGATAGGCATTAAATTAGTGCATTCCACCTCATATTATCCTCAGGGTAATGGCCTAGCAGAATAATCTAATAAAAGTCTAGTAAGGATAATCAAAAAGCTACTGGAAGACAACAAGCAGAGCTGGGATTCCAAGCTAAAGTTTGCATTATGGGCTGACAGAGTTACCACCAAAAAGTCCACAGGGAATTCCCCATTCAAGCTAGTATATGGCACTGAGGTTGTTTTCCCAATCCAATTGACTCTCCCTATGGCCAAGTTCTTGCAAGAAGAGCAGAACGAGGAAGATGACCTAGCAAGGAGGATAAGCAACTTGGCTGAAGTTCATCAGATCATAGATCAATTGATTGAAAGGTCTGTAGTACATCAAAGGAAAATCAAGGAAGCTTTTGATAGAAAATAAAAGATGGACAATTTTCAGGTTGGTGACTGGGTTCTCAAATGGGATGCATTGAAAGAAAAGAAGGGAAATCATGGTAAATTCGATGCTCTATGGATGTGGATAGGACCTTTTATCATCTCTCAGGTCCAAGGGAACAACACTTTCATGCTACAGAGTTTGGAAGGAGAAACAATTTTTGATGGCCCAGTCAATGGGCGGTTTTTGAAAATTTATTTTCTTTAAGGCTTTCAAGCCTCAGTATTGTAAATATGTTATTTTTCCAAGTTTTAGTGTAGGCTTAGATAGACTCCATGCCCAATGGAATACTAGGTAATATCTCTAATCTTGTTTCTCATTTAAAAGGCCATGGTCTATAGTTCTTGAAACCTCACAAGGAGGATTTCATCCCCCAAAGGAGCCAATGTTAGCCCTAAGGTTCAATGATGACTTTTGGAGGATCAAAAGGAGGCTCAGTCTACTCTGTTGCTGTCGAAGGGGACCCACCTGGGTAAATTTCCCCTTCTCCTCTTACACCGATCACATTTCACCCTTCCCATTTCCCAAATTAACCTTCTAACCCAACAAAGCCCCCCACTATTTTGCCTTAGCCCCAAGCGGAAAATCTCAAAGTGCCCATAAAACCCAGCCATATGCCTTTACGCGCTCATAACTCATCGCACTACATTTCCACCAACGATCTTCTCCCGCCAATCCATCAGCCCATATTGTGCCCAATAAAAGCAAATATGCCCGATCACTCCCCGTTGTCAGATCACCTTCACCAGATCTGACGGTCCTTGCTCATATTATGGGCGGTTTCTCTCTCTCCTCTGCCGCTACATCTCATTCATTAAATGGAATCACTCAGCTTCTAACAATTACCACTTACCACCCGAGGCCCGCATGATGAAAACCATGACCACTCAAGACAAACCGCTCCCACACGCTATCACCCGCACCTCTTCACCACTTGATAACCATCTGATCTACCCTTTAAAGATCCAATGGCCCGGATAGGTCCTGCTCTCACCATGACCGATAGCCTTTGTAAATTGATCTTCACCACACATTCTCCCGGATCCGACGACCACCATTCATGATCATCCTAGCCGTTCATCCCCCATGCACTCTGACCCTATGTCCAGTCTGTTACCTGAGGAAGAAGACAACCAGCTTTTCTAGCCTCATAATAGTCTGATCTCAACAACCGAATTAAACAGAAAGCATGGCTGAATGGAGAAAAGGACAAAACATAACTCAGCAACCGAATTAAACAGTCATGGGACTCCACTTCCATAATCATTCTAACCACCTAAAGCATACCACATCACCTGAACTGATCAGGTTTTCACCATGAAGAAAGAAACCTCATTGAGAGACGCTATCGGGTAGTTAAATGCAGTTGTTGGTCAATCAAAGACCCCCCACCCTAAAAGGCCAGGGGGGCATTATAATGAAAAATTATAAATAGCCACCAGAAAGTTATAATGAGCATTAACATTTGATGTAAGGTTCAACTTCTGGAGACTGTAGATATTCTGTAACTTGCAGCATCTTATCTTCATTTTCAACAATGCAAGCTTCTTTCGCTGTTAATTTCTCAATGCCCATTTCTCATCTGTTCTAAACTTGTACCTGAAATGTTTATTCATGATATCTTCTATGCCTAATGCTAGATAACTGTCATCTTATCTCTGTATTAGTAAATTGAATGTATTAGTGAGTAGGTCACCAAGGTTTCTTCTATGTCTAATGCAAGATAATTGTCATCTTATCTCTACATTGATATATTAGATTCGCAGGTTTCTTTACTAGTTGCAGTTGGCCATCATACATTCTGTATGCATCTGCTGGTGTGATTAGTATTCTTCATCTATTCACCTAATTCCTAAACGGTTGAGCATTGGTGGTCTAAATCCTTGTAGTCTGAGGGTGTTCATGCATGTCTGGAGTGAAAACAGAGTAGAAGTGGTTATCTGGCTTGGACCAAATGATCACCCATCCCAATAAGTTCCTAGAACCATATTGAAGACTATATGTTACTAGGAATCTCCGATCTACAAACTAGGAGAGTTTCTTGGAGCCCTAACACATCCCACATCGAAGAGGTAGACAAGGAAAATGTACCAAGCATTGAAGACTATCTAGCGATAAGAGAATATGAGGATGTGGTTGTTGAAATCCCGGGTTGACCACCAAATAGGGACATTGATTTTTTCATAGATTTGGTACCAAGAATTTTCCCCATGTCTAAGATACCATATAGGATGAGAAAAATCAAGCTTAAAGAATTTCAAATGTCACTAGGAGAGATTTTGGATAAGGGGTATAGAGCTCATTGTCAAAAAAAAAATGCAATACATTGTGGTTGTGTATATACTTTAGTAGATGTATAAGGTGTAAATGAATAATTTTCCAAGGATAGATGACTTGATTGATCAAATATGAGAATCTATGGTCTTTTTTAAGATTGAATTTAGGTAAGGATATCATCATGTAAGCATGAATAGAGAGGACATTAGTAAGACAATATTTAGAACTTGATATGGAAATTATGAGTTTTTGGTGGTGCCATTTTGGATATCCAATGCACCAAGTGTCTTTATGTGCCTTATGAATGGAATTTTCCATAATTATTTGGAAACGTTTGTCACCGTAATTTTGGATGAACTTTTTTACTCAAAATTTGAAGAAGAACATAAGCAACACTTGATGATGGTGTTACAAGTGTTGAGGGAACATTAGTTTTACACCAAACTGAGCAAATTCTCATTTTACCATAGGTAGATTCATTATTTAGGTCATATCTTCACAATGAAGGTGTGGCATTGGAACTAGAGAAGAAAAAATCAATTAATGAGTGACCAACACCAAGGAATATCATGGAGGTAAAATCCTTCATGGGATTATCAAGCCACTACAAAATATTTATGGAGGGATTCTCAAGAATAGCACACTTATTCACTTTTTTGTGAAAGAAGGGTGTGGAATTGGAGTGATATCATGAATGTGAAAAGGATTTTTAGAAATTGAAATTTTTATTACCCAATTTATTATTTCTTAATATAGCTAATCCAAATAAATATTTTATTTTGTGCATTGATGCATGCCAGAAAGGGCTTGGAAGAGTCCTCATGTAAAATGGGCATGTGATATGTTATGAGCCAAAGAAGTTGAAAGAGCATGAGTGGAATTATTACACTCATGGTTAGGAGTTGGAATCCATCATTCACGCCTTAAGAATGTGGAGGCATCACCTCATGAGAAATAGGATTGAATTGTGAATGGACTACGGTGGTCTAAAAAAATTATTGGGAAAGTCAATTTTGAATGCTAAACAAATTAGATGGCTAGAATTTCTAGATGAATATGACTTCAAAATTAAGCAAATATCAAGGGTAAGGAAAATAAGATAGCTAATGGAATGACCAAGAGGGTGCATGAAGTGTATTCTAAGAGCATAAGTGTATGTAAATTTGATTTAAAAATAAACATCTTTAGAGGTTGAAAATTTAGATCAATGATACATGAAAATAAAAGAGCTACAGTAAGGTAACTTAAATCCAAAGTACATAAATTTTGAATTGAAAGAAGATAGAATCCTCATGTACAAGGATAGAATTTATGTGCCAAATTTGTAGGGGCTGAAAAATAGAGTGTTAAGTGAAATGCACAATGTACCCCGTGTTGAACATCCAGGGTACCAAAAGACAATTTTAGTTATCAATAATCAATATTTTTGGCCAGGCATGAAAATGGAAGTGGTTGTTTATATAGTTAGGTGTTTGGAATGCCAAAAGTGTGAAAAATCGGAAACCTGATTCCTATTGTAGAAACTGGGAATAATTCTCGTAATTGTTAAATTAATTTTTAACAATTTATTTACTGTGTGCTATAAAAAATACCGAATCAATCACATTGAAATCTACACAAATAAAACTATGGAATAAATAAACACTTGAAGGAATACTAGTACACACACATAAAATGACACAATTATTTTTGGACCAATGTTCCTGGGAAAACCCAACTCGGGAAAACCATTGCAGTAGCTGAGGGTTTTATTATTATACAACATGAAATAATCTAAGTACAACTGGATACTGAAACTGGCAATCCTATAAAGAAATACTAGTAAGAAAATCTAGTGAGGATAAATTCCTCACTCCACAGGAAAATCCTAACACTGGCCTCAACTCAAATTGAGTCGTCCAAACTACCTCTACATAATCATTTCGTCACCCTATTGCAATTGTTTTTGCCCTCAGCTTGGAACGACTTCTTCTCAAGTCGTTTGACCAGTTGTTGTATGGGTAAAACATCTCTCCTAGCCTCTGGAACCTTTGCCTAGCTTCTAGCATTGAAATTTTTCTTCTCCCCAACAAATCAAATTTTCCTCTAGAGGCTACTGTGCTATTCTGTGTCAGCCTCACTGTGGCTTCTCTTCCTCTCTACAAATGCACTCACTGGATCAAGAAATATTCCTTCGGTTTCACTATCCTTGTCCCTCTCTCACTGCTTCTATTTCTCTAGCTCTCTCTCTCGCAACTTAATGTTACTACTTAGGAAATTGATCTGCTCATGAAATCGAACTGCACGAGTGATTTCTCCAAGCCCCATCAACTTCTTCTTATAATCCTCTATTGAGACTTCAACGATTAATATTGGATCTTAATCGATGGCTAGGATTAACCTCAAGTCAATATGCGTGAGTTTCTAGAACATTCACACCATAACTTAATTAATTTTGATTAATTAGTCATATTCCCTAAGTTTAGACTTAGGAAATATTGTAGGTTTTAACCCTGTACAGAAATTACCTGCATGCGAATTCTTAAACAAAGAAAATAAACAATGCGAGAGCAGAACACATAAAACACATATGCACAAAGATTTTCCCCTGGATCCCAAAATTGGGACTACCAGCTTGATTTTTCATTATGTTCCTTTCAATGTTACAATACATATTTATACATGCCGAAGCATCCAATACCATGGACCGAAAACCATCGCATCCAAAACCATGGACCGAAAAACCATAGGTAGGTTTGCCCAACCCAATATAGGGTCCAAAAAAAAAAATTTGCCGGGGCGTTGCCCCGGACCCCGTAGAAGGGGGCTACCCGCCCCCCTCAAACCCCCCGGATAGGGGGGGCTACCACCCCCCCTGTGACCCCCCTGTTGTGCAGTCGGCGCAACGAAGGGGGGGCTCCACCCCCCCTCTAACCCCCTGGTTAACTACGTCGGTTAGTCGTGGAAAGAATATAACACAACCCAACAAATATTTAAAAATTGACTAAGAATCTAATTAAGTCCTTTCTAGGCATAATTTCTAGAAACTATTTTTGGGTTTTGGAGATCTCATGCATTCTATCCTCTCCATAAAATTTGAAGTCTAGAACACATCAAATGCTACAAAAAATAAATCTACCTCATAGCAAGAAATGTGTTCTAGAGTTGTTGTCTCCTTTAGCAACCCCTTGTCTCTACATCCTCTCTTGTCATGTTGCTGATGTCTGGCTACTAGTACCCAAAACCACTACATAACTATGATATGTGTTGCATCTATACTATTGTTGACTCTGCTAAACTTTTAAAAACACTACATCTACATTGCAACTCCCTGTCCATCTACTGTTGTTACAACTGCAATTGAGAAGGATCCTAAATAATGAATCAACTGTGATCAGTATAATGCATCTATCACCCGAGTCTCTGAACTGTTGCCAACTCTACATGACACTATCCAACATCTGACTGAAACTAGACTCTACATTTGTCACTCTGGAATTTGACTGCATCTACTATCACCGATCCATCCTATTAATAGAATACTATGGGCCCCTGTAGCAAGGTATTTATCCAAGAGGTGTATATCCTCAAGAACCCTACCCATCTGTAGAACTCTGGGCTACAACACCAAGTCACCCCACTTTAATCCTGGGGGTATGTTAGCAAACATGGTGAAGTCTTCCTCCAGCTTGGAGGATAGCGTATCGATCTTTGTTGATGTTGCATGTTGGTCCTACTCCACCTTGTCCTTCTTCATGAGATGACATTGGGTATTTTAGTGACCAATATCACCACATCTAAAGCACTTGACCTTTGACAGGTCCTTCTTCTTTTTTTGCTCTCTTTGACCCTAACTAGGACCCTTCAATGTGAAGGAAACATTATCCTCATCCTTCACTTATTTCCATTTGTTGTTGCTCCCACTGATGGAGTTCTTCACTAGGTCTCATCTCAACTGCTCCTACTGCAAATCAACCCACATCCATCCCAACTTGGCAAGGTTTCTTTGCCTAACATACTTTGGACAAGTACCTACCACTATTTAGTGCCAATCACACTAGCTCTATGGGTTGAGACGCTAGCCCAACATTTGACAGCTGGTATCGAATCTCCTAAATCTTGGTGAGGAAGGAGTTTGTGCATTCCCCTTTCTACATCTTAGTGCATCTCAACTTTAATTTTTTGTAGATGCATTCAAGCTTCAAATTTTCTAGTTCACATTGTTTGATCTTTCTTGTCTGTTGGCCTGCTTGAATATCTTTCTTGTCAATCATGTTGATGCCTATATGGGTCAACTAATGCATCAGTGGCTACATTGGAAATATCAATTCATGTGAGTTAGCCCATGATCTTCTTAGCTTAGGAGTAGGAGTAGTGTTTTCCTTCTTATTTTATTTTTATATTTTCTTATTTTGTTTTTCTTTTGTCTTGCTTCTTTCCTTGGCTTGTTTGCTTTTGCACCCGTAGGTTAGTTTCCACATGAAACTGTGTTTGGCTTCTTAACACAGGCAGGGTGAAATCCAAGAGTAACTTGTACAAATATCAACACTTGGATATCTGTATAATCCCTCTCCTTATGAGAATATTGCATTTATTTTAGTCAATGATACCCTATGGAAAATACGTTCCTTTCAGAGAGAATCATGTTAAAATCACGATGCTTGCACTCTTAACTAGTACCTTCTAATCTAATCAGTTTTCTATATTCGGTTAACCCTTGTCAACTCAGTCAAGTAGAGTAAGGAGAGGGGGAAAACCTTAAAAAGTATGTCAGAGGTATATATGAAGATCCTTTTATGAAGGGACAACCTCTTCTACTCTCAACAAGTCAGAATCCCTCTTTTACCTCATTAAATAAGTAAGTGCCTATGCACAGTTCTTTAAAAATAATGAAAGAAAAAAAAATAAAATAAGGTTTAAAGAAGAGAAAGGATTCCTGCATAGAGAGGTGAAGAATGTAACTTTGTTGGGGTACTGTCCAGGCTTGCTGACAGCAGAGCAATGCTTGTGTTCCTGAAGTGACTCCGTCAGGGTACTGTCCAAGCCAGCTAGTAGCAGAGCAACACCTAATTTGAAATTAAAACTTAGACAATCTATATTACTTATGCATATATATACCCCTCATCATTAATCAAAATATCTTAGTTTGACTTGGCTTGGTATGTGTGTTTTCGCTAAAGAGAATGGAGGGGACTACATCTTTAACTCAAGCTAGTAAAGAAGTTATGACAGTCGAATAATCAATAAATACTTCTGGAAGAGTTAGACTCACTTTACATGATACAAGGTCCATATAGAGAGCTAGAGTTCTACCTATGTGTCGCCAATGTTTTAACAACTACAACCACCCTCCAAAATTTTTCCTATGCTTTGTTTTAGAGCCTCCGTTCTAAATTACAACAACTCATCTTGCACTGAACTAGGT
>Ga0068623_1000016_pt1 | contig 15412 bp, 14 predicted proteins | sample InSIn2SAF170_FD_77427 | JGI IMG/M metagenome (GOLD analysis project Ga0068623, IMG submission 77427) | Clean room microbial communities from NASA Spacecraft Assembly Facility at Jet Propulsion Laboratory, Pasadena, California, USA -... ... | reverse complement strand
GAGCTCAGGGCGAGAGTGTGGTGGATTTAGCCTGGATGCCCCGAGCAGCGTGCGCTTCATCCAGCGAAAGAGAAGCGACGGGGGCGGGGAGCGGGCGGTGGACGCGGGCGTCGTGGTCGAGGTGAAGGTGAATGGGGCCCGGTAAGAATGGACGGAGGATAATTTTTTGGAGAGGGAGAGGTGGTGGAGGTGGCTGCAGATGTGTTTAGACGCGATCGGCCCCTGTCGTGTCGTACGGAGGGTCTTCAGGGGAGCTGATACCACTTCAGCTGCGCGAGGGCGGACCAGAAGCGTTAGGCGAGTTAGGGACGCACGCTGTCGGCACGTGTAAAGCTGCCGCCTGGGCCTCAACTAGGAATGCCAGGTCAAGTCCCGCACCGTACCGCACTCGACATGTGTGTGCGTGTGTGTGTGTGTGTGTGTGTGTGTGTGTGCGAGGGGAGCCGCCGTGCACCTGCCGCCGTGCACCTGCCGCCGCTTCTGCGTGTATGCGTCGCCAGTCCTGCCCGTCCCCTATACGACCAGCCTCGTCGCGCTCACGGAGCAGCCTGTCCACAGTGTTCTGCTTGCCGCGTGCTGGGGGAAATTGCCCGACTGACCATGGCCATGACCGCCCTAGTCTAGCAGCAACTACCGTCGACGTTTCTTCACGGCGACGATCGCAACACGAGTGGCGCCGTCGTGCCTCAGGTTCCTTTGCTTCCTCCAGGCTTCTGTACGCTTGCCCCAAAGCGAACCTCCTGCTCTCTGCCAGACGGCACCACCAGCATCCTCATGGGTGGAGCACGCCGACGGCGTCTGTCACCAATCTCCACCCCCCTTTGGCTCGGGACCCTTCTGCTGCGCGTCCATCAAAAACAAAGCTCGAAACGGCCAGCTCAATGCTCATGCCCAACCCCATGCCCATGTCCATCCAGGCGTTCACAATGCACCCCGATGCCGACGTGCCATAAAGGAGCTGAGCCGAGTCGCGCGTCTCTCCACCACGCGAGCCTAGCCTAGCTGCGGTATGGCTCGGTTTCAGCAACGGCAGTCCCGAACTAAGATATGGCGAGGCGAGTGGGTTCTCCATCTCGACAGGTAGCGGCAATCCCTCGGTGCAAAGGTGACGAAGGCTGCAGCATGTTGCTTGTGGCCGCGGATCCTGGCTGCTTGAGGACAACAGAAGTCGGATGCACTACCCGTAAGCAGCGCCTCAGAGGAGCGCAGACTGATGATCTACGGCCGCCCGAAGACGACAGACCTGAGACGTGCTGCTTAGAGTGAGGCTTTCGCGACGTCTTCTGCGCATAGGATCTGCGATATTCTGTTGCGCGGGTGTGTGGCTAAAGAGCTAGCCAGCCCCAAAGAACACAACGAACCCCTATTCACCACCACAGCCTTGAAGTCGTACAAGATACCACCAGCTGCCCAGAATCCAGGTATCGTACGATGTACCTCCGTACACCTCACTCAGGTCCTGGTCAAACACATCGGTACAGCGTGGGTCTTACCGCGGAAGCACCTGCATTACCTTCAAGTGCCTAACCACATTCTGCCGCACTTGATAATTCTTGCAGCAGGGCGACAGCATATGGTCTGTGCCGCATATCGCAAACGGCATCTGCCCAGCCGCCGGTGTCCTCCCGCCGCTCTTCAACAAGTCTTATTTATTGACGAGGCTGGAGAGGCTGGGAAGTCACTGTTCGTCGAGACAGAGAGGAACCGGATCACTGTCCCGCAAAATGAAGCAAACAATTGCATACTAGCCGTCAAAGTTTACAATCTAAGATCGCAGATGATTGATCCATTTCTTTCTCACCTCTCACTCAATTGGCTGCTCCAAGATTTCAAGTTTTCGGAACACCCTTATCTTCCATCACAGGCAAGTGTTCACAATGGTCAACCCAGGTACTGCACGCCTCATAAATGTGCGGTGTGAACGACAAGCACGCACCCATGTATCCGTTCCTTATCAATCTAGAGCGCTTCAAGACGAAATTCTCTCTTGAATGTTGGATGAGGACACTCTGTAGGAGGATGTGTTCCTATCGGCTATATCTCGGTCTAGACATAGAGATTGCAATCACCAGGAACCAACCATTCCGCACGTTTGGAGAAACTCTTTTTGAGGTTTTCGATGTTCATACCCCGCGTTGAAAGATGTGAGCACTTCCTTGATCAGCACGGTCTCGATCGACACGGGGATACCTGCAGTGTCACACCATACTTGAACGCCTCCATCTTGACTTTTCAACATTATCCAGCTACTTGATGAGCTTCATCTTTACGATCACGCTAGTCAACGCTTCTCTCGCCACGTCTAAAAACTTGAGCTACTCGCCCACGTCACGGCTAACGTTGCGTGGCGGAGCTGAGACGGGTAGGTATGGAGGAAATTTTCCTCCTGCCATTTACAGCTGCAGCATTAGGTCTCGACACAACACCCAATTACTCCTCGAGGAATGAAAAGTGTCTAGAGTTACCCCTCCGGAGTCCGGACTATCTTTCCCTAATCCATGATCAAGGCATCGTCATCTCACTTTTCTTATCTGCCGGCACATCTTGTTACGAAGTTGCATTTTCAAGTTCTTGAGATCCAACTCTGCTGCGTAATTGCGCTTTTCAAGTCGGCAAGTATACGCATACGCATATCAGTTTCCGCACCATGTATTTCGCGGTCCACTTTCTTCACCCTTCTTATCAGGTGGTACTCTTCGCAAGGACCCGCGTGGCTTGATAGTATTGGGCCAGCTTTCCGCAGAAATACAGTACCAGTAACTCAGACATGCGAAGTGGGGTACTAGCAACAAAGCTACAGGACGCTGCCCTCAATCAATCAATGTGCTCAACCAACATGACTTTTGTGCATACCGTAGACATGGTGCTAAAACCCCCATGCAAGCTACGGTGTGCAACGGAGTATGTACCTCTTTCTCTCATAAATTTCACACTTTGATATCACCCTTCACATCACGAAACGTTCTCTAGCCACCGCTAGTTCAGTCTGGGGTAGTTCCCATCTTCCTGGCCAACAGAGAAGTCCTCCCGGTTCGAAATGCCACACCATCACTTTATCCGTTCGCATCACCCTTTTACACGGCGCACAACATCCACGCCTAGATCACTCTGCAACTCAGCTTTCAAGATTTCTCGGTCGGCGAGTAGAAAATTTTGCGGGGAAAATGATGCACGGACTATCGATATGCACTCCACGAAACCCAAACTCTACCGCACCTATGACCTCGCTGGACGAATAGCTTCACAGAAAGAGTTTTCTGAGGAAGCGGGATGAAACGGATAATAGCCTGAGTATGACTTACACGAACGGCGAGTCAGTTGGCGAATGTCACCTGTCTCTTTCTCATGATTCAACGTCGAGCTACTGCTTCATGGTGGAACTGGCTATTATTCTCAGACCCTTCTCCGCGGCGCCTCCGGACATCTATTCCGTTTACAGTACGGAGTGTTGAATACCACACCAGGATCTCACCACGAACGAGCACTAAAAACAGCAGGTGCTCTAATATAAGCCTCAACGTGCTGCTCGGCAGCGATGTCGGAAATGAGGAAATCCCGGGACGATGCGCAAAGAAGTCGCGTGGCCATGTGGGGTAACTCCCATAATTACATGCAGATGAAAAGATCTCCCGAGACGATCTGCTTCCGTCAATTCTTGCCTCAACGTCCAGGACATGTGCTCGTGAAGCGAAGGTACATGACGAGATGCCAGGTCATGCTTTTGGTATTACCGGCAGTCTCTGCCTCCGAGGGCTAAAGCATTGCGGAAGTATACGGGATGTAATCTGGATTTTTTAGCTACATCTTATGTGAACTTTCACTGCGGCTACATGTAGTGCCATGTGAAGCAGGCTATATTCGGGCCGATCATAATATAAGATAGAATCCCAATGTGAAAACCTCACTTACAATCGTCTTGCATCTTTGGAGCCACGTTCTTTCTCCAAGTTATCTGATCTTTCTCACATCCAGAGCATTTAGTTTGCTGTGAAGCTTGCTGTTGGAGATATATGGTATAACTTCGAGACCGCGAACACGAGCGTCGCAAGAGATCTTTCGTGCATATGTTGCAAGTACAAGTAAGAACCCAAAGATCTCCTCGAGATCTTGTCTTACAAGAGAGATCTCAAAAAACCTGAGTCCAGATCTCGTTCTGTTCGGCGACGTTCTCTAGGTGGGCGGATTGACATTTCACAGGTCTAGTGCGGTGGATTGCCTTTCGTCTGCCACTACCAAGGAACAAGATTGAGATTTACGTCCCAGATAAATCCCAGCAGACTAAGAAGCCAGTCTACTTTCCTCTCGACCCTGTACTAAACTCAACATTGTCATGCAGTCGTACGACTTATCACACAATCACTCAACTCCGCTGCCGCCTTTCCGATATTCCGTATCAACCCCTCAGAAACCCACCCAACCCCAACCTCCTCATACCCTTTTTATTCTGAACGTCCACCCTTCAAACTCTGCTACAAACTTCGCGTTCACTAGTCGCCACCTCCCAAACTCTCGATCGAAGTTCCAAACTTTCGGCGAGTCATACACCTGCATGCCCTCGCGCCGTTTGCCGACATCCGTTCCGAGGCATGAGTGACTGATCGAGCGACGTGCTTGCAACGCATTATAGGGCATGCAAAAGCGGTGGTAGATCGTGAGACTACTGTATGTAGGGAAATCGTGATAAGGGAATCAGATTGTGCAGTATCGAGATGGGGATCTGGAAGTGGGTATGCAAGATCTGGCACATGAGATCGATGGCATGTATATGAGGGGTATTATTGCATGTGGCTGCTTGGTATGCAGATGCGGATGGAGGAGGCGTGAGGGCGGGTGGTTGCTTAGTTGGACTTGATGTCGAAGATGTTTAGAGAAGGGTGTGTATGTGTAATAGGTTAAGGGCACTGCATTATATCGCCACTAATATATGTTCTTCTGTCGATATGATTATGTTAAGACGTTTCATTAGCTTTACCTTCTTCATCGTTGATGGTCGTTTGAATCAAGCTCTGCTATGCTCTCACCGTTTTCCTAGGTCAGAAAGCCACAGCAATCAACTCTCTTGCATTATCTTATTTGAAGACCTTCCGAACTGTTGCTTCCTCTAATTAGTGGACTAACGTCTTAGTTTTACAGTGCCTAGAGATGCAAGATAGGTCATATACGATTAGGGTAATCTTGTTTAAGGCTCCTTAGTATGCAGATACAGATGTGAGTTAATAAAAAGGGAAGATGTTAGAGGTGTTCAGGCCGTGCATATAGCACCTGCTGCGTCTTCTCGGTAGAGAATACATAAGCAGGGTATCTCAGGATCTATGTCTCCGTCTATCATCACTCAACGCTTTTTTAACGCAATCCCCATCACCTCATGTTATACTTACGTACGTAGGACATTGTACTAGTCTATAAGTATAATCGTAGAGACAATACTCTTCATCATCAGTTCCTAGCGCCTTTTACATTACAGAGCAAGAAATGTGATACACGAGGGGTTATTATAACAACATAACCTCACAGTCCAGATCATTATCATCTTCGGGCCATATAAGGTATATCCAAATTATTCAAGTCGCCCACGCCGTGCCCCTAATGTTCAACATGACATTTTTTAAGCAGACTGATCATATGCATATTCATCCCCAACACCGTCGCTGAGACTGTCACATGTGGAGATTAAAAGGGTTAGATCTTTAATACGAGGAGAAGTATGTGGATAAGCAGTGAGGTATATTACTTATCAAGCCACTCCCACTAACTTTTCGATTAATTTCCTCTTTCCTCGCTTTGGCTGGTATCATTAGGTCTTCGCTGAATGCTGATATCTATATAGCTCTCAGACATATAAGAGTTACGGGTGTTTCGAATATTTATCAATATTTTAGAGCCGTTAGTATTGCAGAAAAGAAGTGTGGGACGTTTTCATCATCTAGTGATATTTTATTACAACCTTACCAGACGTTTTTGACACTCAAGATGTAGGAATTTATCTATGAAGCTCTTTTGCCAGTTGAAGCCATCTGGAAGTATTGAGGCGAGCATGGTAGGCTATTTGGTCTAGAGATTCGCAGTAATCTGTACACGGCGGAGGAGGTAGAAGCTCGAGGACAATGGAAAGCGTGGGGCCACTTTTAGCTGGCCCTCGTGCATGTGTCCATGTTCAAGAGCGAGGATACGCGATAAATATCTACTCTTTTTTATATAGGTGAAAAGCATACGGGGCTACAGCCCGTAGTTGAGCAGAGACAAAGAAGTCACCGCGTACTATAGAACAACGTGGCGTAGTTATGGGAGTTTGGCGACATGCCAACAGAATTGACGCAGCTCTGTATTGTCCTACTGTATCTGCCAGAGGAGTCTTAACAGAGATAAAACCACTTAGCGGTACATCGCCAAAATTTGGTACAATGAAAGTGGACTTCAATAGGATCTGGAGACATGGTTAGCAGACTGATTGATAGCTTGCATATCGTTGATATACCACGTTACTGTATCAATATATATTCACTCTTCAATCATTAATAGCCAAGGTAAAAGGCAGCGGTGTTTCTATCCCTATAAATTAGCCTCTCGTGAAAAATTAATGGTACCGTAATATAACTATAGGAACCACTCTATCCTTTCGAGTCCCTGTCTTCAGCCTCTGACCATCTTACGTGAAGAAGAACTTCTTGACACAATATAAATAGTTGCCCACTCAAGATCGCCTTGATGATGACAGATAAGAAACCTAATTTAGCCTCGCATATAGAGTTGTGAATACTGCTTCCTCTGATGGAGGATGGATCCTAAGTAAACAAACAACATCAAGTTGGACAGCTGCCCCGTGCGGCACTGCTAAGCCTTGGGGGGTGAAGCAATCGATATGACTCAGAAAGTGTAGCATAGTCAACGAAATATGTAGTAAGACGTAGCCGGTTGATGAGTAGATATGATTGAGACGGTCGACGATCCAGAAATCCGTGTAGATACTTCTTCATTGGCGAAGGCGTCTTGAGTGCTTAGATATTGAACCATATTTTCGAACATGTGGCTATGCCAGTAGCGATTACCTGGAGGCCATGTGCGCCACATGTTAGCATTAGGAATTGAAACGGGTCACTTCCATCACCGAATGAAATTTCGCACTGTTTCATGATAGAAGGATGCCCGAAGGATTCCTGAGAGAGTGAACCTTCACGATTCGTGATGCCGGAAACTTACTATCGAGAGAGTGGGAGACACTATTGGCGAAATTGGTCTAAATTTTCCAAACCCATGGTGACACACTTGCTAGCAACAAATGCGAAACAAACGCAAAATTGGTACCTGGCATAGATACAAGGCGCCCTCCTCCCTCCACGAATGCACCATGGAATGCACCATCACACCATCACATTATACCATGTCCTCTACCCTTGGCAATGTCTCAGCCCGCGCAGCTCCGTGGACCCCTCTTCGAATCCCAACAGCAAATCCCCTAAAACCAGGAATATCTGGTAGAGCAAATAAAGCCACGCGCATAAGGGTTACCCAGCCGCGTCTTAACGGTTCTTTTGCACGTGCGTCACCGTTTGCGGAGAGCGCATGGGATGGTCCCTGCATGTTAAGATATCGGGGGTCTAGGATCTGGGATGTTTCGTCGGGGGTCAGGGAGGGGAAACACGAGTGTGATATCGACAAATCGATAGAACGGCGCAGTAAAGAAAAGGAATGTGAAACGGTGATGGGCAAAGAGGCGACAAAAGGCAGAAGTACGACCCATGCAATATGGTGAGCCGAGGCGCAGGCTTTAGTGAACCCATGGGATAATTGGGGCTGGGGCTTGCGCTGATCATGATTTCGATTAGGAATGCAACATATCGCTACCTACAACCGTCCACCAAGATCCTGCTTTAGGACGTCGAGGATTTTCTTGCCGTCCAACTCCATTTCCTCGCTTGTCTTCTCGTCTTCCTCCTCGCCCTTGAATGCTCGTAGAAGGTCTGGGGGAACATCTTTCAGTAGATCTTCGAACTTCCCTTGGCCCTCCTGCTTTGTGTAATTCTCTTCTAAAATGAACTCGTCCGGAAGCTGCAAACTCGAGTTGGTAAAAACATAGATGGTAGGAAACTCGAGGACGGTCCGGCCACGAAGACACTCGCCAAGAGTTGCAGATGAAGATATTGGTATCAATACGCGACGGCTGGAGCTGGTTTGCGGCTTCAATAGGAAGAAATCGTACTCAGTAGAAACGGGTTCGGGCTCTGGCTCATCGAGAGAAAGGCTTGGACGAGGAGCATCTGCCACTTGGGAATCTCGCTTGACTCTTTCTGCGACTGCTTCCGGATCGGTTGCTGGAGAGGGTCGTCGGGCAGTCGAAAGCTTTGACTCCGAATCTTCTGCTTTGGTTCTGAAGTCTCCTGAAGGCAGAGTCGAGACATTTTGAGGCTCTAGAGTCTTGACAATAGAAGGTCCCTTGGCCGACCGCTTTCTCTTCTTAGAAAAGGGTTGAAGGTCCGCAATCGGTAAAGTTGATGTAGCTTCTGTGAGTAGGCGCGTCTTGTCTCCGCGGATCCATTCAACGGTCCATACAATGTTTTTCAACCTTCTCAGCGTTAGAAAGTTTCAAAGGAGTAAAAGAACGTTGTAGTTACCTTTGGCCACTACGGTGGGTTTTATTCTCCTTTTGCCTACTCAAGCCTTTTGGCGCTCGCACGACCGTTACCCCAGCGGCTGAAAAGTCTCTAGCACTCACTTCACCCCTCCGGGCTTCTTTTCGGACTTCCGGTGCAGCGCCAAGACCTCTTCCGTTCACCTCTCTTTCGGCTCTCTCTAAGCCGCGTTCGACGCTGGTGATGAAGTTGAAGTCATGATCAATACCAGCGGGCGTGACTAATTGAGACTTCTTGATGAATTTAGCGGGATCCCGCTTCCCGGTACACAGCGCCCTTGACTGGTGACGCTTGTAGCACTCTAGCGAACAAGTCCGGGCATCGCAGCCTGGACAGCGGTACTTGGATCTGGTGATATTGCTAGTCTTGTCAGCCGTGGGACTGTGTCTAAAATTCGATTGCGCAGATTGCCATGTGTGGTGGTGGGATCGCGGAAATGGACGACAATTGGAGTTGGAATCGACAAGGTGTACAACGTCATGACTATGCACCAGCTGGGTACGCACCATATGCTGCATAGGTCACTCAACAGCGTGCCGTCGGCCATTGTTTCCAGACCAGGTCAGTACTTCCCGTGATATCAACTCTGAAAATTTGTTACTGCGGGAGCTCGGCGATACTGCGGGTGCGGCAGATGATGTTGCAGTGCGCAGATTCGCAAGCTTCGCACGATGTGCTGTTGTAGTAGATCAGTCCTGATATGGACGTGGGCTTGGGTGCTGAAAGATGTGTGGAAGTAGGTGCGACGTGGCTTGGCGGCGTTGGGTGAAAGTTTTCGGAGCATTATTTTGTCGTCCAATTGGCAACTGGACGCGTCGCCAAAGGCTACACCGCGTGTAGACGAATCGGAGAACTGCCCACAGTATTTCCCTAGAATGATTCGATACGCTGTCAAGATCTGAGTATCACGGCTGGTTCTGCAGCTAGCAATGGCGCGAGTGGGCTTCGCTTCGTAGTTTGCTATCAGATTCTTGCCTCCAGGGTTCGACCAGTCATCCATCATGCTCCTCTCAACCGCATTCCCGTACACCACAACAACCTCTGGCCTTCTGGCTTGCATGCGCATGCCTCTTATGAAGACAGATCTGCGGGCCGGTCATAGATAAGCGGTGTCCAACGAAAGTACGTACAGACCAGCTGGAGGCTCACTCTTCCGAGGCCTGTCTCCCGGTGTTGCCGAAGGCAGGGAGCCCCCTTTCAACGAGCATTGGTGCGGAGCCGTGTCCACGATGCAGTTCGGGGTGGAACCAAGTGGAGATCATGATAGAGGCGTGTCTTCATCATAGGAGATGCACCTATTTGAAAGGGTGATTGGGATATTACAGTAGGATTACTCTAAGGAGGTCTGCAGCCATGTCGAAGGAACGCATCTTCTCCCTATCATTCGCCCGGTGCACTCGAAGTGCAGTAGGCAGATGTAAGGCCATCTGCGGAAATTTCCCCTGTTCCGATGCGATCCATCTGACATCTGCTGCTGCTAGCGTTGACTAGCAGTCGACGTAGGCTCGACGTTTCAGCTTGCTCCCTCCTTGCCCCCCAACACGCCCGCCTCTGCAGAAGCTGGAATGGCAAACGTCCCCTTTTCATTGACGCCGTTGAGTGTGCATGAAAGGGGAGGACACGACGGCCGTGGAACCTCGAGGAAGGGAAGGGACAAAAAGCAACGCGAGCCCCGCCCCCTCCCTCTCGAGGCCAAACTCAAAATGAAGCCAAGTTAACGGCAGCTTAAACGTTCTCGGCAGGCTCAAACACGCCCCTCAGAGGCGACGGCAATTGATGCTCGCTCCAAGAAGTCAGAAGCAGAACGCGTCCTTTGATTGTCAGGGGCCCGCTTGCTCGTTCAGGCTTGGGCCTTGCCGTTTGTGGAAGGTCTGCAATGCATGGGAGCTCGCCCGTGCATATGCTGCTGGAGATGCACGCTGCAGATGGCTCGCGCCGTGCACAACAGGTCGTTTTTGAGCATGTCGAATGAATCAATTCAGTCCCAATCGGTGGCAGGGCATAATCACCGGGCTGGCCACGCTATCGCCCCCATCAGCGACGGCGGACGAAGCTGGCGGGCGCCGACGTGATTTGTGGTCGAGGTCCTGCGGCGAGTCGTGCTACCAGAGGTACGGCTACTGGGAGTCGGATACGCCTCCAGCAGCAGCAGCAGCAGCGGCAAAACACCACACCACACCTACAGCTCTCCAGCGCCGGCAATCAGTCACACGCAGGTGACGCAATCTATCCAACACCACGCCGCAGGCATCCGCAGTTCGCAGTTCGCAAGCACACATGTCAATATACACACTCGCAGCGTTTTCTTTTGATTGCGCCGTTGACGGTCGACTCTGGGAACCAGCCTGCCGTTATTTGCACACGGATGGGACAGACGGAGCATAAAAGGCGTCGAAGCCCCTGGGCGTCCCGTGCTGGGATGCTGCACGGAGACAAGACCCTGCACGGGCGCGGATTGGCAGGGAACAGGCCCTCATTTCCTGTGCAACCGAGACTTGTGAAGCCCACCCTAGATAGCGCCACTTCGGCTTCCTCTCCCCAAGCTCCAGCGCCCGAGCTCTGCCTCCTCAAGTGCGGCCGAATGTCCCCCAAAAGACGCCAGCCCGCTCTGCCCCAAGATTTCTTCCCTTGCTGCAGCCCTCCTCACTGCATACCCGCAGCAAGGTGATCTCAGAGCCCTGAATTGAGTACTTGCCTCCAGCTCTGATATCACCCGCTTCTCGCTCTCCACTGTCTTTCTCCTCCACTGTTTCTCGAATGTCCCGTTTCCTATCATAGCTGCACTCTTAACCCACTGGGGCCACCGGCTACGCCGCCGTATAGTATCGCACGGCCAATTCGACAGCAAGAACGACTCTTTCCTCCGCAATGGCACCCTCTCTCAGTCTCCGTCCTCGCACTGGCGAGCGACCTCCCACAAGGGACCAGGGCGACCACAGCCTTATCATACCTAGTCGCACTTCGTCCCTACACTCGAGAATCACCCAGCCACTTCCGTCGACTCTGAACGTTAAGCAGGGTGCACGAAGCCCAAAGACATTGACCCATGCGTACATGGTATGTGGGGTGGGTAGAGAACCCTCGCAATGGGTCAAGGCGCCCACGCCGAGTCAAGGAAAGATTGGACACATGAAGGGTGCGGTAGGCACTTTCTGGCTTCCCGAGATTCTAGGGAGCAGTCCAAGACTGGAGCAGGACAACGAGATCGCAAGGTCTCTGCATGCCGCTATGCGGGTAAGTTCTCTGCTTCGCAATGGTTGCATATCAGGCTGACCATTATGGTAGGCATGCTTTCCCCACGATGTTGAGATTTGCACTGGCAGGAGCCAGCCTCACTGCGTGCACCACTCTTTTGTTTTGCAGCAGGACTCGTCGCACACACTTTACGGAATTGCTCTGCGAGTCTGGTCTCGAGCCGACGAGAAGAGAGCTGAGACCATTCGTGATTTGCGCAAGCGAATCGAACCCGACTTCTTCGACAATAGCGACGAGACATACTGGATTCCGTACTGTCTGAGTTTCCTCTCCCGTTATCCCTTGTACAACCTACTCGGCGATTACCTTCGTGGCATGTGGATTCACTGGAACAAGGCCACTAACCTCTTCCACGCTGAAGAGGTATCACGCATCTTGAGCTTCCCTGCTCCACGCCTAAACGATCTGGTGCGAATCGACATGAAAGATTACGCCTTGTGCTACCAATTCCCCTCCTCGCCAACCGGGTTCCAAAACTTCGCCATGTGGCCGCTCTTCACGTGCCTTTCAATCCCCAACATCGTCGGTGTTATGGAGGCTGCGGTTTCGCCGACACGACGTATCATCTTCGTCAGTCACTACCCAGCGATGCTCACGGTCGCTTCTGAGACTGTGCGATTTTGCGTAAGGGTGTACGAATGGAGCGGTCTGTATGTGCCCGTTGTCCATGCGCGTCATGTCAAGGATCTCGTGCAGGAGCCGGGCCCGTATATCCTTGGTGTAACATCTGAGTGCCGCTCACTGTTCACCGCTCCAACGGACGCTCTCGTTGTAGACCTTGATCGCAACTTCGTGTTGACCTCAAGCCCGCCCACCGCACTTTCAGCGGGGCAGAGAACGAAGATGATCAATCGCCTCACACAAGCCTTCAACGGCGAGGTTGCACCAACAGGTGTTCCACAGCATCTACGATCCGCGTATGGCGGTGGAAAGCTCATCCCAGCCGGCCAAATCATTGTGATGCGTGGCGAGGTTGAGAGCATCCAAGATCCGGACTGGTGGAATCAGGATGCGGTCATGACAGTCATGGACCACGTGTGTGAGAAATTGGTAAGTCGTCAGCCTCATACTCCACGATTGTATTGCTGCTTACACTACACAACAGGGACGTAATACTGGTGTGAAGGCTATCTTTGGCGGCTCAGTCAAGAAGCCACTCATGACCAAGGTATCAATGCGCCACCTGAACGAGATCGTGCGGGAACGCAATCAATACTCCCGTGATGCTATGGAGGCTTGGCAAGACTTCATCAATCTCAAGGGCCGTATGGATACCGAGCTCTCTAAGGTCACCAAGAGAAACAACTTCTTGGTTGAAGAGCTGGAGAGCTGGAAGCAACAATTCCTCAAGTTCCAAGCTTTCGCTGAGCAGCTCACCAAGGAAACTCAAGACCTCAAGGTCAAGATCGAGAACCACAAACGCGAGAATCGTCGTCTTACTGGTCTCATCGATCAGCAGAAGGACGACGCTGCACGTCTTACTGTCCGACTTTCGGGTACTGAGAAGCAGCGCGACGATGCTTTGGAGGCTCTTGTGCTACAGCAAGAAATCGCCGAGGAACTTGAGCGTGAGAGGCAGAGGAACAAGAAAGAGTTGGGAGCCCTTCAGCACACCAATCATGCCATTGGCCGTCAACGAGATGAGGCTCAGCGCGTTGTTCTTCATCTCCGTGCTTTGATCGAAGGCCAAACCCACCACATGGAGCATATTGTCAAGTCTCTAAACACTAACCCTGACATGCCCGATTACATCGAGCAAGGGTTCGAAGACGTTCCGGAGGAGGATGAGGAGGAACTTGAAGAGTCTAACGCTATCCCAGGGAAGGATGCGTCAGAAGTGGGGACCATTCGTGGTGTTGAGGGCGTTGCTGGTCGAAACGAGTCGAGAGCGAGCACAGTCGACGGCAAGCATCTCGAGGGTGAGGATGTCACTCCGGACATGGAACATCGCTTACTCAGCAGTCCAGTTGGCCGCAATTCCAAGCGCTACTCGACTCTCTCCATGGTGGATGTTGCCGACAGGCATCTACGTGACAAGACCGACGCCATCGCATACATCATCCGAAACATTTCGGAGCAATGCGCAGCTGCTGTGAGGGTCTTCAGCTTGCTCAGCAAGCAGACACCGACGATGATAGCCGTAGCGAGAGACGGGCTAGTGTCGGAAACGCATCGTCCGTCGGCGGACGTCAAGAATCTACTATTGGTAGCGAATACGGTGATGAGGAGATGCTTCGCCCAGGGCGCGGATCCAGTATTCCCCCTACTCCAGACCTAACATACCGGTCTAGCACGTCTATGTCGATGGCGAGTGCCTCAACAACACCTGACAGACATAGCCTGCAACATAGGCCGCACGATGATATCCCAGACGTCCCGACTCGCATTGTCGAGCATGACGATGAGGACGTCCGCGATGATCTTCACGCCGATATGGTTCCAGTGTCCAAGTACGCCACACCTCTTCCTAGACACCACAACGTCCGATCTGTGCAATAATTTCTCGATCACCCCCTTCCCTTTTAACGCTTCTGGATACGGCGGTTTTTGAAAAGATGTTTTTATTTCGTTGCTGGTTCGCCACACTGCCTAAGGCAAGGAAACGGTGTTATTCGGTGTAAACTTCCTCTGTCTCTTTGCGTTATTATATCTTGGATCCGAAATGGATCTTTCCTTATGTTTAGTGGACGGACAGTAGCATCCCCTGAAGATGTCGAGTAAGTTCCACAGGAGGCTGAGGAAGGAAGAAAGTAAGAGCAGATCCGAGCAGGTCTTCGGTGATGGAGTCAAATCAGAGAGACAAGAGTGAGACTGGAAGGGGACGAATTGAAACTGGGTAGCTTTATATCCCTACATAGTTAGATGGCACGTTGAAGCCTTTTCTTTGGGCGTCTGTGTCTGAATATGCCGGCCCGTATTTTGTAATTGTTTTGTTTCAAGTAGGATGAAGATAATACTACCGTTACTATATTGATGCTCAAAAGCGGTGACCCATTCATGTGTCGTGCATGCGCCATTGCTTACGTTCTTTACCTCGATTGTCGCTTGTAGCAATTCCTCCGGCCCCTTGGCGATTGGCGTGATGTACGAGGGTGTTTGTCAAGAGTCTTCCCCAGATGGCTCCAGACTACGCTCTTTCAAAACTTGCTAATCCTCCAAATCAGGTCCACATCCCCAGCCTGAAGCAAGCCTCTTTCCGCGCAACTTGAGTGCCGTAGCCCGATTCGATACCAATAAGGCTATTTCCGTCCGCAATCACGGGTGGTGTGGCTGGACCTACTGCATTTCCGATCCGGCCTCGTGGCATCGCTGTGTGGCTTGGAGCACTCCGCCAAGCTTTCAAGCTTCTCCTTCCATCCTATCCAAGCGACTCACTAATGAAGTTCGCGCCGATTTCAGATCGCCCCAGCTCACCATAACCAGCAGTTGATTTTCGCTGTCATCGCGACACGCCCGCCTCTAATGTAGCGCGCTCCGCAGTCACGTTTCTACGCTAACGTCAGGGGCTACGATGGTCCAGACCCATTCCG
>Ga0068623_1000011_pt1 | contig 16964 bp, 10 predicted proteins | sample InSIn2SAF170_FD_77427 | JGI IMG/M metagenome (GOLD analysis project Ga0068623, IMG submission 77427) | Clean room microbial communities from NASA Spacecraft Assembly Facility at Jet Propulsion Laboratory, Pasadena, California, USA -... ... | reverse complement strand
ACCAAGGCTCTGTATATTTTCTTACTTGCTTTCATTATGTTCCTATAATCATTGCTTGTATATATTGTGTTGTTTTGATGTTCATAATTAACTGTTGTCCATATTTCCTTTTATGTCTTCTCATAACTATTAGCTGATCAGTGCTTCTCTTACAGGTTTTCGTAGGCAACCCGGGAAAATTTACATATTTTTAATGACTACTAACATGAGATCATCTTGTCCTTTCTGCTGATTCATTTATTGAGTTTTTCCAGCATTGTTATTTCTTTCAGTTTTTGCTTTGCTTGTTTACTTTTCTGTCACTTAGATATCATATTACTCATTTGTTTATGATCTCCTCTCTATAGCCAAGCGACTCAATTAGTGAGGAATCAGAATATTACTTCATGTAGTATGATTTAGTTTTCTTTCCTGCAATTTAGTGATTAAACTACTTATGGCATTTTCAGAGATTGAAATATGAATGGGTAGTTTAAATCTTAGTTTCATTTTATGCAATTTCATTTCCTGCAGTTTGGATATCATATTACTCAATTAGCTTGTGATTACTTCCTATAGCCAGAGCGAGTCGAAAGATGAAGGGTCAGAAGGTGAGTTGAAGTAGTGTGATTTGCTTTCTTTTCTTTCAGTCTTTGAATTGCTTGAGTTCAGTTTTTATTTTCTTTTTATACAGCAGTAAGGATACTGGCCCATTGTCATTAGTTCACCGTTTTGGTACATTTCTATTTTTTTCTTGAGAAATAACTTCATTACAGCAAGTTTGAAACTTTTCATCAGAGAACCTTGAAGCTAGGAAAATCATTGTAGAAACCACCATTACCATCCAGTCTTTCCTTTCAATTATGTCACCTTACATTTAGGAAATCGACAGAATATACACCTAAAAACAAACCAAAAAAAAACTCAAAAGCGACAAAGAACTAGGAAGTTGGATACCTTTCATATACAGTGCACTTCATTTCATCAGTTTACAATCCTCGAATTGACACTTTAAATAGCAATTTAGGACACACTAAATTGACCAAACATTTTGGCATTGTTGTCGGGGAAGTGAAATTAGGTAGCCAATTTCTTAAAAAAAAACAAAGAAAAATTCAAGGAAGGTAAAATTGATCATTTATCAAAGTATGATCTCCTCTTGCACCTAGTGTGATTTGGAGGATCAAAAAAGATAATTATTCATTTAATAATTTCTTGAGTATGCTCTCTTCTTGCACCTAGAATGACCTGGAAGATCAGAAAGAGAATTATTAGGCCAACTTGAAGAAAAATAAAAAAAATGACATGCATAGAGCAAGAGATTCTAGGGGAAGGTTTTTAGCTAGGGCCAAGAGTTCAATTTTTACAACTCCAACCACTTCAAGGAGTAGGCAAGAAATACCTCCATCATCGCCAACTCATACTCCTAGCCTTAGGATTGCTGGAATTCAGGAGGCAGTAGTTGAATTAGGAGACTCTCCCACACCATCCACCGAATCTGAATTAAGAAAAAACCCTTTCTTTACTTCTACAAGGAAACACATTGTAATTGAAGAAGTAGAATCACCTGAGGAAGAAGAGGGAGAAATTCCTCCTCATTCACCATTAGTAGAGGAACCAGAGGACCCTGAAGTCACTGAAGAAACTATCATGACAGAGGAAGTAAATGGATTTGGTAGAGGTAGAGGTAGAGGAGGAGGAGGAGGAAACAATGGAGGAGGTAGAGGTAACAATGGGGGAAATAGGGATGGAGATAGCTCATTCGGATTTCCTATAGTCGATGAGGATACTCGAGCAACAATGAAAAACATTTCACCATCCGTCCTCCCAAACTTTCATGGGTTAAGAAATGAGGATCCTGAAACATTTCTATTTGAGTTTGAGGTCGTATGTCGAACTTATGATTATTTGGAAGACTCTCAAAAACTCAAATTGTTTCCTTTAACATTGAAAGGAGCTGCTTTGAAATGGTTCATGGGATTACTCACTCAATCCATTAGGACTTGGAATGATATGAAACAAACATTTTTGGATAGATACCTGGACTATTGTATGCCTACCAATCACAAATATGAGGTATTCAAAATGGTGCAAAGAGAAGATGAAAACTTGGAAGATTTACTTGAAAGATTTCAATACAACCTAAAAAGAGCAAAAATGAGTAACTTAGATGAGGAAACCTTGAAAGCCCTTCTATTAAAATCCATTATAGATGAATGGATAGATCTTTTGAACATGATGGTAAAAGGAGATATATCTCAACTTCCACTTCATGATATAGCAGAGCTATGTCTCCATCTCTCAAGAGGAAAATCTAAAACTGGAAAAGGGCCTAGAGATCCTTCTCTCATTAGAGAAAACAAATCTGCAACAGGATCAGTAAGTAGAGCTGAGATTGGCAACATTCTTGATGAATTTAAAACCGATATCTTAGGGAGTCTTAGTGAGCAACTAGACACCCTTAAAATACAAAACAAGCAGAAAGCAGAAGCTGAAGCTTTGGCCATCTTTTGCCCAAAATGTAGAAAGAAACATGCTCTAAGGGAATGTCCCTTGGATGCAAAAGTTGTAGAAACATGTATGATTTGCTCAGAAAACCATGAGACCAAGGATTTTCCTTCAATTCCTGGGCTCAAAGCTGTTTTTCAAGAGGATCCAAATTCAATGGAGTCTCTCTATTTCATTGCAAGGAGACCTTGGCAGGGGCAACAAAATCAATGATTTAACAACTCTATGAGCTTTCAAACCCCACCAAATTGGAACCCTTGGCAACAATCTTGGTCCCAACCTCAAAATCCTTTTCAATCATGGGTACAAGGTATGAAAAATCCTTATGGGAGATTTTCTCAATTTTATCAATATCCTCCATCTTTTCAGAATCAACAAGCTCCACAACTTCCAAATCAAAATCCACAACTATCATTACCATTTCTACAACAACAACAACCTTCTCAACAGAATCCAAATTCTCAACTCTTGCTCCCATTCCAACAAAAGATAAATCAACTACCTTCCTAGCCATTACCAAACCCCAACAATAAAAACCCTCAAAATTCTTACATGGTAGAAGGACAACAATTTCCTACCTATATGATTGTTCCTCTCAATGATGTACAACTCAGATCTGGTAGAGTTCTAGATAAGCCTTCTATAGATACTCAAAAGCAAAGCATTTCTGAGGAGGATTTCTTGAAGCCAATAAAGGTTCTGAAGCATCTCTTCAAAACCCAAGCTCTCAAAAAGAAGAAGAAAAAGAGTCAACCCCCACAACTCCTATAGTTGAGAAACCTGCATCTTCATCCACACCTCCTTTTCCTGAAAGATTACAAATTAACAAAGGGGTGGAAAAACAAATCTTGTTACCTGACTATGATTTTCTAGATGAATTAAAGAATGTTTGTATCAAGATTCCCTTGTTACAAGCCATTAGAGTGATTCCTATTCTAGCAAAAACAATAAAGGATTTGAGTCTTAAAAGACCAAGAAGGAAACCGAGAGATACAAGAAAAATCCACTCGGTAGGAAAAATTGCAAATATCATGTAGGAAAAATTACTATGCAGTAGTATGTAGATCCCAGTAGCCCAATCGTCAAAACACATATCAATGGGATAGAAATTCCAAATACTTTGATTGATTTAGGGGCTGCTATCAACATTATGAGTAGACAGACTATGGAACAGCTAAAACTTCCTAATCTTCTTTTTACACCAACTTTACTGCAACTTGCAGATCAATCAATTATCAAATCAGATGGTGTATTAGAAGACATTTCGGTCTCCTTAGATTCTTGGGAATATCCAATAGATTTCATGATTTTAACTCCCAAGAGTAATTTAGGAGGACACCCTCTCATCTTAGGAAGACCTTGGCTAGCCACAACTAATGCTTTTATTAATTGTAGGTCTCGGGATATGTATATTTCTGATGGTAATTCGACAAAGAAATTCAATCTGTATCCTCCAGCAAAATCAATCACAGAAATAGGAGATAATGAGTGGGTTGATGATGAGGAAACTATACAACCTATCTTTACCATTTCTGAAATCAGTGAAGATAGTCAAATTCTAAACACATTAGAAAACTTTGAAACATCTTCAGAATATGACCACAAACAATTTCAGTTAGATTTTGACATTGAGTATCTATCATCTAGACAAATGTCTCTTTTCTCTATGGAAGAATTTGGTAGTTCCACCATTGAGATCTTTCCAGATAAAACATTGAATATCAACAAAAACTTGGAAAGATCACAACAGGGAGAGCTAACCAAAATCTTGCAAAAACATTCTATTGCTTTTGCATGGGAGTATGCCGACATGAAAGGTATTGACCCTAACACTTGCATTCATCACATCTACATCGAGGAAAATAGTAGACTAATCAAACAACCTCAGAGAATGATGAATCCAAACCTTAGGGAGATAGTGAAAGAAGAACTCCAAAAACTACTCAATGTAAACTTCATTTATCCAATTTCAGATAGCCGATGGGTTTCTCCTTTGGTTATAATACCTAAAAAGAATGGTAAATGGAGGGTTTGCATTGATTACAGGGAATTGAACAAAGCAACTTTGAAGGATCACTTTCCTTTACCCTTTATCAATCAGGTATTAGATACTTTAGCAAGCAGAAAGTACTTTTCATTCTTGGATGGTTTTAGTGGCTATAATCATATTCAGGTAGCACTTGAAGATCAAGATAAGACCACATTTACCTGTCCATGGGGAACTTTTGCTTACCGAGTACTTCCTTTTGGATTATGTAATGCACCTGCAACATTTCAAAGGGCGGTACTAGGAATCTTTTCTGATCTAATCCATGATTGTGTAGAGGTTCATATGGATGATTTTACAGTTTATGGTAATTCATTGGAAGAGGCATTAGAGAATTTCAGAAAAGTCCTTATAAGGTGTCAAGAAACAAACCTTTCATTGAGTCATGAAAATTTATTTATGATGTTTACCGAAGGGATTGTTTTAGGGCATCATATTTCAGGGGATGGGATTAACGTTGATAGATCAAAAGTTGAAGTCATCTCCAAGTTCCCTATTCCAAATTGTCAGAAAGATGTTAGAAGTTTTCTAGGATTTACTGGATACTATAGAACATTTATCGAAAACTTCACCAAGATAGCATCTCCACTCTTCAATTTACTTACAAAAGACTGTGAATTCAAATGGGATCCTGATTGTCAATCTGCATTTGAAACTTTGAAAACGAGAATATCTGAAGCACCTATTTTGAGAGGGAAAAATTGGAAATTTCCTTTCCATATTTCTACAGATGCTTCATATATAGCTTTAGGAGCTGTGTTCGGTCAAAATGATTTAGTCCCTTATGCCATTTATACACCAATAAAAATTTGACTCCCACCGAGTTAAAATATACTGTGACCGAAAAAGAATTCTTAGTTGTTGTTCATGCAATCAATAAGTTTAGACATTATATAACAGGCTATGAAAATTTTGTCCATACTGATCATTCTGCAATTAGATATTTAATGAACAAACCTGTTACTAATGGCAGAGTTACAAGATGGCTCTTACTTTTACAAGAATTCAATACTATTGTATTGGATAGACCAGGAAAACAAAATACAGTAGCTGATTTCTTGTCTAGAATCCAAAATACTAATAAATATTCTCTTGTAGAGGATAAGTTTCCAGATGAATATTTATTTGCAGTAACTACTAAGACTCCTTGGTATGCAGATATTGCTAACTATTTGGTTACAGGGAAGCTACCTCCACATTTATTTCCCAGTGAAAAAAGAAGAATTATTCAGGAGAGTTTGAATTATTCATGGGTTTCTGACGAATTTTTTAAAACAGAGCTAGATTGTGTGATCAGAAGATGTGTTCAGGAAGATGAAATGCCTGACATTCTCAAGGCATGTCATGATGATCCATGCGGTGGACACTTTGCTAACAAAAGGACAGCCTATAAAATCCTTTCTTTGGGATATTATTGGCCTTCCATTTTCAAATATGCAAAACAATATGTCAGAAGGTGTGACAGCTGCCAAAGAGTTGGGATACCAACTCTTTCAAATGAAATGCATTACAACCACAGGTACTTATCGAACCCTTTGAAAAATGGGCTTTAGATTTCATTGGACCCATTAATCCACCATCTAAACAGAAGAAGTATATATTGGTATGCATTGATTATGTCACTAAATGGGTAGAAGCCAAAGCATTGCTTTCTGCCACTGAAAATTTAGTTGTTCATTTTCTTTATGAGGATATTTTTACTCGTTTTGGTGTCCCAAGATAAATTGTGACAGATCAGGGAAGTCAATTTACATCTGACATGATGGAGAAGCTAATGGAAGAATATAAAATCAAGCACAGAAAATCTACTCCTTACCATCCACAAGCAAATGGCCAAGTGGAGTCTACAAACAAAGTTCTTGAGAGCATCATCACCAAAACTATCCATCTACATAGAAGAGACTGGGTAGAGAGGCTTCTTGAAGCCTTGTGGGCCTACAGAACTACATGGAGGAATACAACACGACATTCTCCCTATGAAATTGTTTATGGGAAAGAAGTCCTGCTTCCCATTGAATTTCAAGTCAAGACTTTCAGGATGGCAGTTTAGTTGGGGATGAATCTATCAGACTCCCAAAAGCACAGGATGGAGTAGTTGAACGAGCTAGATGAGATCAGACAAGAAGCAATTTTAAGAACTAATCTAGTTCAATATCAAAGAGCAAAGTGGCATGACAGATACATCAAAGAGAAAATTTTCAAGAGGGAGATTGGGCGCTACTGTTTGATTCCAAGTTTAAAGAATTCAAAGGTAAATTTCAGACTCATTGGCTTGGGCCATATGAGATTGACAAAGTCTTTAGCAATGGAGCGGTAAGAATCAAGACCATTGATGAATTTCAAACTCCTCTCATTGTGAATGGCCACCGATTAAAAATTTATCATAAGCCACTCTCAAAAGAGTAATTTGTCAAAATGTTTCAAGAGAATTCTACAATAAGGCTGATGGAGAAGAATTCTTCTTCCCCACCAGCCTAGCCTTTGTTTCTCTAAATTCAAAATTCGGAAAAAATATAAAATATATATATATATAATAAAAAATAAAAATTGTATAATCCTGAAAACCAATCATAAATTGGTGGTCTTATACAGAAAATGTAGAGTGAAAATCAGGGACACCTGACACTCTATATTTTCCAAAAAAAAAAGAATTTCCTTCTTCTTCATTTTCACTCCATTTCATTTGCCACTCCACTCCATCTCCATTTTTCCTCTCACTTCATTCCATTTCACTCCATCTCCATTTTTCCTCTCACTTCATTCCATTTCATTCCACTCCATTTTCATTCACTTCATTCCATCTCATCAATAAATGTCTCTTTCAGGACCATTTTTACTCAGTCATTTATTTTCTAACTATCTTTGTTCAACCAAGTGGGTGTTGTGTCAGTTTCTGCAGCTGGAAGTAGTTTCCGCAGCCAGAAGCAGTTTCCACAGCTAGAAGCAGTTTCTGCAGCCAGAAACGATTTCCACAGCTACCACCACTCTATTTTTTTTTACAGTCAAAATGTTATTGCAAAATCATGAAAATGCAGGTGTAATTGAGCATATGAAGACATGGAGCATCTCCAAGACATCAAGGAAGAAGAGCAGTTGGTTAGAAGCTATGAGCAAGAAATGACAAGGTTTCGAAAGGTATGAGCAAAAAAAATTTAATCAAATAGCAATTAAAGTCATGATTATGCATAGTTATCAAACCATAAAAGCTCTACTATGTGTAATCATGGCCACATTACCTACTACCATTCCACGATATTATTCTACACACCATGCATTCATCTCTTAACGGTCTCATGTTTGATTTTCGAGTTTAAACTCAAGTCGACTACACTTTCATTTATCACCCGTACTCATGAGATGTGACCTATCCCTTTACAGTTCCTCTTAACCACATTTTCCGCAGCCATCCATTGAAACGTGTAACATTTCGTACACAGCCATTTGATTCAAAAATCTCGACATCACTCCATTCACTTACCACTCTATTAAGACCATACTCTTCACATGCATCCGCATTTCATCTTGTGAACTCATTTGCGGCTGCTCATCCTCTGTTCTGCCTGTAATCCCGAAGTATTCCCGTTACCTGATATCCATTATCGATTGCAACCACTGCATTTTACCATAAACCCTGTAACCGAGCCACTTTCCCTCTGAACCCTCACACGCAATAGAATTCTTAGTTGAAATTCAAAACAGAGGTAGGAATGGGAAAATTACTGAGGGCAGAACCAGAAGGACCGAAATATTTGGAAGGTTACCCTCAAGCCAAATATTTGCTAAAGAAAGCCAGATGGTTACGCTTCATCGAAAAGTTTAAAGGCTATAATAAAGAGGTAACCAAAGCTTTTGCACGGTCTTTCGATGGCAAAACGGTGGAGATTAGAGACTTGAAGCTCACAGTGACTGAAACCACAGTAGCAGCTGCCACACGCTTACCCCAGGAAGGTGAGCGATGGTTCAAAAACAAAAGTGTGGACGAACAGACATGGAGGATTATGCTACGAAACCCAGGTATGGACACCACTATGTTTATAAGAGGAATTCATGTTCATTCACTGAAAGAAGAATGGGCCAGTCTGTTATTAGTTATCCAAAAAATTATCACTTGTGAAGGACGCTTTGGTTCAATGTATATGTACCATGCTAGACTGATGATGAATTTCTTAGAGGGTCAAAATCTTAATTTGCCTTATTTCTTACTGCTGAGTTTGAAAAAGATGAGTATTACAGTCCAAAAACACATAGGCAATATAGAACCTCATCTATATCATCATGGGCTTGTAAAAATTCTCATTGAGGACCAACTAAAGAAAAATAAAGATACCTGGGAGCAATTATTAATGAGAAATTATTTTCAAGAACCATCTGAGGCATTTGGAAGTAGTCCACCAAAGATACCAAGAAAGAGTAGGAGAAAAGAAAAGAGTGCCATAGTCCAAGACTCTCCTACCACAGAAACTCAAGAAGTTGGTAAAAAGGAAAAAGAGAACAGAACCAAAGACAAAAAACAGAGAAAAGAGAAAGGCAAAAGAAACACACAAGAAGTCTACCAATCACCTGAGCCATCTATAGAGGAATATTATCAAACATTGTCTGAGAAACTAAAGCATCTTCAAAAGCAGGCTGCTACCACAAAAGCAAAAGAAAAAGGAAAACAAAGCATAGGAGAAGGGAGTACTAGTCCACCATATTTAAGAAGAAGAAACAGGCTTAGAGGGAGGGGGAGTAAAACACAAGTAAAACGACCTTACTTCATTGACTTGGGTGAGGAAACACCCAAGAAGCCTCCATCTAGCCATAGTCCACCTCGTACTCAGCCAAGTATTGAAACTAGTCCTCCACAAATTGATGAAAGCCCTTCTCAGCCAGAGCTAGAAAGCAGTCCTCATCCTCCACAATACTTCGAGGTCAGTCCAAAGAGAACTCCAGAAGTGGATCCAAGTCAACGGGGAGGTATATGATTACCTTGAATACTTAAAAAAGACATCTGCAGGTCTGAGTACTACTCTGCCCCATATGACACCAGATGAACAAGTTCAATCCTTAAAGCAAGAAGTGTTTGAATTAGAGGTTCTTAATAGGCATATTAAGAAGGAAAATGAAGCACTTAAAGAGAAAAGCAAGGTGGATAAAATTATTCATGATAATACTATGCTTCATTTGGGACTATGGCAAAAGAAAAACAAGAAATTAAAGAAAAAGTGCAAGAAGTTAAGCAGAGAACTGATCAATCTCAAATTTAGGTGTCTGATAAGGAAACCCAGAATGGTGGTGGCACCAAGGAAGAGAAAAAGAGGATTACACATCCTAGCAGAGGCTTCAGAACACATGGATTAAAGAAAAATGACCAAAATTTTGGTTGCATGAGGACATGCAACACCTTCACAGTGGGGGTATGTTGAGTCCCAAACTTGCATCTTCCCCATACACCTTTTTAGCCTTCTTTTCCATTTACTTAACCCACCAAGCTAACAAATCATTGCATACTAGTCTAAAAAGAGCTTATAAAATGGTTTCCTAACTATGTTTATGATTGTTGTTTGATTTAGATTTTTGTTCAATCAGCTGCGGAAACTGACAGCACAGGTTTCCGTAGTTAGCTTCTGTTTCCGCAGCAATTTTGTTAAAAATTATGTTACAAGTGTCCAATGGAGAATCCGGCCACATGGGCAAGCTGCAAATGTCATGTACATGGAGCGTGTCCCTTTAGTTTAGCCAAATCACTCACCAATAGCCATGGTCAAATATGGTCAAAGGAAAGGCCAAACCAAGAGTTCTGCGGTGGCACGGCTCTGTTTTATTCATGTGAAGGTTTGAGTGGCAAGATTCTTAATTTCCGGAGGTATGCCGACACCTGTGGATCAATCCCTGAACCGAATCAAGCAGCCACAACTCCATGTATTTATCTGTCATGATTACCATACCGCTAGACCACAGGCTGTAGAGATTTACATGTCTGTTTGACAGCGTAAAATCTAGGAAACAGTTATAGCATTTTCACTTATAAATAATGTGTTTTTATACACTGGATAGTTAACTTTTCAGATGTAATTTTTTACTATTGTTATAAACCCATTGTACCATGCTTCGCTTTTGTCTTAATTACTGCACTTGAATACATGAGAAGACAGTGTTCTTGAATTCGATTTGTGACTGAGTATTGACTAGCTGAGGTTGCAGAGGGCCCCTGTACACCAAGGCTCTGTATAGTTTCTTACTTGCTTTCATTATGTTCCTATAATCATTGCTTGTATATATTGTGTTGTTTTGATGTTCATAATTAATTGTTGTCCATATTTCCTTTTATGTCTTCTCATAACTGTTAGTTGATCAGTGCTTCTCTTACGGGTTTTCGTAGGCAGCCCGAGAAAATTTACATATTTTTAGTGACTACCGACATGAAATCATTTTTTCCTTTCTACTGATTCATTTATTGAGTTTTTCCAGCATTGTTATTTCTTTCAGTTTTTTCTTTGCTTATTTACTTTTCTATCACTTAGATATCATATTACTCATTTGTTTATGATCTCCTCTCTATAGCCAAGCGACTCAATTAGTGAGGAATCATAATATTACTTCATGTAGTATGATTTAGTTTTCTTTCCTGCAATTTAGTGATTAAACTACTTATGGCATTTTTAGAGATTGAAATATGAATGGGTAGTTGAAATCATAGTTTCATTTTATGCAATTTCATTTCCTGCAGTTTGGATATCATATTACTCAATTAGCTTGTGATTACTTCCTATAGCCAGAGTGAGTCGAAAGGTGAAGGGTCAGAAGATGAGTTGAAGTAGTGTGATTTAATTACTTTGCTTTCAGTCTTTGAATTGCTTTGAGTTCAGTTTTTATTTTCTTTTTATACAGCAGTAAGGATACTGGGCCATTGTCATTAGTTCACCGTTTTGGTACATTTCTATTTTTTTCTTGAGAAATAACTTCATTACAGCAAATTTGAAACTTTTCATAAGAGAACCTTGAAGCTAGGAAAATCATTGTCGAAATCACCATTACCATCCAGACTTTCCTTTCAATTATGTCACCTTACATTTAGGAAATCGACAGAATATACACCTAAAAACAAACCAAAAAGAAAAACTCAAAAGCGACAAAGAACTAGGAAGTTGGATACCTTGCATATACACTGCACTTCACTTCATCAGTTTATTTCCTTGGATTGACACTTTAAATAGCAATTTAGGACACACTAAATTGACCAAACACCAACCAACCGGCGGCCAACGCTACCGTAACCGTGAGCTAATCGTCAAGTAATCCATGTGACCAATACAAAATTTAATGTTAATGGCTAACCATGACCGTGCACGGATTAAGCGCTAATCATGTTTAACGTTAATTAATCTAGATTAACTTCTAATTAATCTAAGTTTAACTTTAATTAATGTGCAATTAGTTTGGAGACATATTTGGCAGAGTTCCTCAAATTCGGTGTTAACCCCAGTTTTAGTGGAGGTTTACTAGGAGAAACAGTTTTTGACATAACTTTTGCAAAATTCAACCAAATTGGGATTAGTAAAAGGTGTTCCTAGATGATTTGGAGGTTCTAAGCACATTAACGTGGGTTTTAGGAGTAGTTGGGCATTATAAATAAAACTTTTTCCATTTTAAGCTAATACAGAGGTCCAAGCCATGGAAGTTGGAACAAGGAGATGTAGCCCAGGAGGAGTGAAATCCTTCATCAAAGCATTATGTTAAGTGTTCATTTTGATGGCTTGTTGCACATTTGATTGTTGTTGTTCAGCGCTTTACTTTCATGTTATTTTTCTCATGAATTCAACATAAAACTTGACATAAATTTACCTGTTCATTCAAAAGCACCATAAAGGAAACCTATTTACATGAAACAAATTATAAGTAGTTGTTTTTTAATTTTGAAGTTGAAGTTATCACAGCAAAACTAACATTCAACAACATATCACAAAGGGTCATACAAAGTATAGGTAAAAGACTGTAGATAGGACTTCTCTTGAACATTGGTGACACAACTCCAGAGTGTGACAGCATTTGACTCAACATAGGACTAAAGGTCATGATAACGAAGTGGAATAGTCAGATGAGAGGCAAAAATGGATCACCTGAACCCAAGAGGAAAAGTGACTGAGTCAAGATATCCCAAACCTAACATGAGAAGTTGTAGAGTGTCATGTTGAAGAGCGACATGTTGCCTATACAAAGATGGTGGGCTCCAGTACTACAGCAATAATGCTACAACTCCTGGGACTCCCGTATTTACTTTTATCAACCCGGTAGTTCGTAACAAACTTGGAAGCGACGGTGATGTATGCACAAGTACTAGCTCTTGCCGCAGCTGTCACTTGGTTAGCTGGCACAAGTCCGCTAGGAACTCAAGCCAACTTCTATGAGCTCTTAGAAGAACATTTTTAATTTATGGATGGAAACTAACTTGAAGGAAGCTAATCTAATTGCAAAAAGAGATTGAAAAGCTGAAGGAAAACGCAAACCCTAGCAAACCCTAATTCTACCAGCTAGTCCTACTGATGCAAAGGAGATAATGCAAACTACTGGAAGAGATGCCATTACTTCTATGAAGGTAAAATACATGTGTCTAGACTACCTCTATATGAAGAAAACATCTTTTTGTATTTTTGATTAAGTCGTCAGTTTCATTATGCATATGCTTTCATTGTTCTTTGACCGTGCAGGGGTGGATTAAGGAGGAGAAATGCTTGGAAGAGGTTGGGAAGGTTCAGAGAGGGTCCAAGGAGTCCCAAATACCCTTCCAGAGAGTTTCACAAAGGTTGGCTATCAAGAAACCTCATTTGTGAGCTTCTACAGGAAGTCTGCAAGGGTTCTACAGGATGTTTAGGAATTTTTACAGGATGTTCAGAAATTTCTACAGGATGTTTAAAAGTTGGATTTTGGAGGATGGGTGAGTGAGTGAAGATGCATGAATGGATATGGAGGTAGTATAGGGGTCTAAAGTGGCCCAGGAACTAGTGGATGGAGTGGTGAGAAGGTGTAGATGGCTAAATTGGCTCAAAGAAGGCTGAAACAATGATTGTACAAAAAGGTAGGGTTACGTGGGCAAGATGACAGATGTGAGATGAGGAACCTAGCTAGGAGATGGAGCAGATGGATCTGGTGAAGCTTAGGTGGATGAAAGAGTGGTAGAGATGCTCTGCACCACATACATTCAATTAAATCAACAAATTCTTGCAAGTAATCAAAGTCCTAGCTAATCTAATCTATCTAACAATAAAGTGAATGAACAACAGCTTTATTTGGAAGAGAACCGTGTATATCAAAGATGCAGTGAAACATTTCAGAGATCTGAACACATAACCAACTTCTACAAATGAAAACAGTACACTAAGGATTGCATGGTAAAGCAAACTAGTGTTTTTGTTTGGGACAGCACGGTTACTTCAATTCCAGCCCCTAATCCAACAAGGAAGAGGTGAAACCAAAAGTGTTTGTTGACTCTTTTTTGGAGTTTTTTCTGTTATTATCCTACCAATCTATTCTAAACATCTGAAGCAATCTATTCATAAACAGTGACCTAGTTAATCAACACAACTTAATCTGCCTAACAGATATACGCTTGCAAATGCACAAAAGGAAAACAATGATGCTCAAAGGAAAGATAACAATATATAAAGGAGGCCCTAGGCTCTTAGGTTGGGCCCAACCCTGAGAGCTACGGCTCCTATAGAAAACTCAAAGTTGATATCAAATAGGACTACTTACCATTATCAAAAAATAGTCATTGTCAAGAGTTATGCCAAAATGGCTACAAGAGAACGAGTTAAAGATGACAGCATTGTAGTGCAAAAAAATGCAATGGCTTCCAAAAAAGTCATTTTCGAAGGCTGAGGCATTATCATTTATACACCACGAGGGCCCTAACAGACCTCCTAAATCTGGGGGACTTGGTTATCCAACTATTAGTAGACAGTCCCTTCTCCAAAATCTGCTTGGCTGCCTTCAAGATCCGGTTTTGGTGGCCTGTGGGCTCGAAGTTTGGGGGTGAATATCCCGAGGAAGGGCTATTTAATTTCATAGACAACCCCCCCCATGAATCCTCACCTCAAACTCGGCTATCTTCTAGCCCATGGTTGCTTGGTTTTGCTCCAACATGTGTCAAAAAACCTGAAATAAGCACGTGTTAGCCACCTAGGAAGAGTGACCACCCTTATTCATACAAATGACATAAACATACTAAAAATTAATGCATAAGCTATGAAAAATGGAGGATTGAAAAAGGATTGAACAAGGATAACTAGACAAAATGAGCCCAATAAGTTACCCAATTTGGGGCTCATCATCACCCCCTGCTAAAAGGGTTGCTCATCCTCGAGCAACTAGTCCAGCTCCTCATCCTTAATTGCTTTGATTGCCTCCCTCCCATCCCAGGCTTTAGAAGTAGTGCCCTCTGCATTGTCATGGAATCCTGCCTTCCTTTCTACCTCTTCCCACTGCTTATGTTCTTCTTCTTCTATGCCTCCTTCTAACAATCCAAAAAGCAAAGGGGGACTTAACTTGAGGCCTATCCAACTGGCCTAGAGATTTTTCATAGACTTTTTGTAGAGAGGCACTCGTGCCAAGGCCTCCGTCATTCTAGCTAGAGTGTGGTATTTCCTGATTTTGAGGTTGTCGGACAATGTGTTCCACCTACGGGTGCAAGCATGAACACAATTGTCCCCCAATAGCCGCTCCATATCCTCGAAGTGTGCTATGGCCTGAGCCTGCCAATCCATGTATTCTAACAGAGCCTAAGAGTTAGTTGCTAGGTGTTGGTGGGTGGATATCAATGTTGTGGGGTCCCCTAGCTCTACTCTAATCAGCAATGGTTCTTGTAATTCTCGGTCCATGACATTTCTGACCTCTGCCGCTCTCTTTTCTTCCTGGTTTAGCCATGAGGTCATTGCCATCAACTACATGTCCCCTACTATTGTGTTGGGGTCCCATGAGGTTATATTTGGAAGGGCCAAATTATGAAGGTAGAACTCTGATAGCTTGGCCTTGTCTTCCGATGAACTGCTGTTACATAAGTCTATGAACTGTTGGGGGTTTTGGATCTGGGAGATACCCCTTTGTGCCAACGTGTTGATTTGGAATTGCAGCCACTTATCCCTTAGGTATAGGCCATAGGATTTGTTCGGCTACCTACATTGCAGAGCTTTCGTTGCCCAACTAGCCATGTAGGCCAGTTGTGTCTCCTTTTCTTGCATCTGTTTTTTTAGAGATTGTATCTCTAGGCCTGCTTGCAATTCCCTTTCCTGTAGTTGTCAGTTTAGTGCCTCAAGTTCAGCTTGCATTCCTTCTTTTCCCTGACGCTCTTCTGTGGTGTCCTTCGCTGTTGTGTCCTCTTCTTTCCTCTGCCCTTGTAGCTGTAGCTGTTTTCTAAGCAGCTCATTCTCTTCTCATAGCTTGGCCTATTGGGAGCTTTCCACATTCCATACTCTTGCCAACTCTCTTTGGGTATCCTTGAGCTTTTCCTCTAGAGGGCCTATATCTGCCACCCCCTTGGATTTAGCGATCTTCATCCATGTGTGGGTCCATACTCTTTCTTCCTCTAGTGCTAGGAAGAGTTGCACTGTGAATTTTTGAGTAATGATTTTCCTGACCTCTAATAAGTTATAATAAGAGCCCAGGCTGGGTTGGGGGCTTGGTTCCATAATGGTATTGGCCTTCTCCTCCTCCTGTAATGACTTGGCTGCTACTTCCTCCATCTGTTCAGTCTCTTTCAGCCTAGCCAAAGTTTCATGTAGAGTAGCCTTGGCATCCTGTAGAGAGGCCTCTATGTTCAATTTCTCCATCCTTTCCTTCCATGTGGATGTCATCGGGCTTCCCCACTCATAAGTGATGGATGCCTTAGAGGGGGACCTCTCCTTTGGTGCGATAGGGGTATCTATAATTGTGATTGGCTCTTTTGATGGAGGCTGGGGTCTTCCAGTCTTAATCCTCACACTCCTCCTTGCCTTAAAATACAGGGGAGTCTCCCTCTTTCACTTTTCCTTCTGCTTGGGAGAGGTGCTTAGGGTGGCCAGCACAGCTGCTGCCTCCCTAGCTAGAATCTCGGCTGATTTCTCCTTCTGTTGCCCTTTCTTCAGACTTCCTGTAGAAATGCCTGTAGTGGCTGGTTTCTGGCTTACTGTAGAAGTAGTTTTTGGACTTCCTGTAGAAATGGCCTTCTGGCTTCCTATAGAACCAGTTAGCACCGTTTTAGCTTACTTGGCTGAGGGTGCTCTTTCCTTTAACTTGGCTAAGGCTACCTTAGGGGTGCCTTCACTGGCTTAGACTTTCTCAATCCTTTTTGCCCTGCTCTGCAGTCTTTTCTCCCTGGGTGTTTGTGTTATTTTACCACCCACTGTCTTTGCCTCAGCAACTTGGCCTTTTTCTCATGGCTCTTTCTATTCTTTCTTTGGTGGTTTTCTTGGGGTTT
>Ga0068623_1000010_pt1 | contig 16988 bp, 15 predicted proteins | sample InSIn2SAF170_FD_77427 | JGI IMG/M metagenome (GOLD analysis project Ga0068623, IMG submission 77427) | Clean room microbial communities from NASA Spacecraft Assembly Facility at Jet Propulsion Laboratory, Pasadena, California, USA -... ... | reverse complement strand
GTCATGACAAGTAGCCGCAGTCAAGAAAGGATCTATCTATGCTAATCTAAAGAAGACTCACATACACAGTCAAGGAGGGTTAGGTGCCCTAGGTAATAAGGGATGACACAACAATCCCATACACTGTCGTAACTTGGCTGTTAGGAAGGTCAAGGTAATTCTGGAAAATGTGATGTGGAGAAGACATAAGAAGGAGAACTTGCATTTTAGGAGAGGAGATCTTATGTTCAGGCCGCATGTTAGTAGGAACCTCAGCGAAGGAGAAAAGGCTAAGTCTGTAGCCTTTTCATGACTGTTTTGAAGGCTAGACAACCAAGCAGGAGGGCTGAGTTGTGTAAGGGAGATCTGGGCTACTTGTGATGAGTTTGAGGGTTGTCTTCCTGTGATCTAGGGTAGCGGCCGCTACAGCAAGAGACCAAGGCCTGTTCTGAAATAATCAGAGGGCTAGTTGGAGAGTCTTGGGGCTAGGAATTAGCCTTAAGGACAACGTGTTTAAGTAGCGAGCTTAGAAGGGAAGATCGCAGTTATAAGAGGCCTTAGAAGTTGATTGGAGGGGCCTAACAAGGGCTGTTAGGAAGCCCTAACCAGTTTGCTGCAAACATATCAAACCTCAATACAATGAGCTAAGGCATGTTGTCTATGACATCTCTTGTAGGTGTTGGATCCTAGATGAGGATCAGTTTGAACTAGATTGTTGGGCAGCCTGTGGGAGCCAAATTGGTTGTTGTACATAGTGGTATGGTACATGGGTATTTAGTGTAGCAAATTCATGGTGCTGCTATGGTATGGCAAAGCACAATGAGACAACCATGACATTGTGCAGCAGTGGCACAATGGGACAACCATGACATTGTGTAGCAGTGGCACAATGGGACAACCATGACGTAGTGCAACAGTGGCACAACAGGACAACCATGACATTATGCAGTAGTGGCACAATGGGACAGCTAGCATGTGGAACATGGTGTAGCACGATGAGGTGCAGCATGATGACGAGATGCAACACAATGATAGGTGAAGTTGTCACCTTGGAGAATCAGTTGAAGGAGTATGTCTTCAACTGATCTCATGTATCATCTTGTTAGAGATGATCTATGCTCTTATCTAGATAAGTCAAAGTGTTGAATTCTGTTGTAAATGTACTATCTCTCTCTCTCTGCTGAACTATTGTAGAACATATAAGAGGAATTGATCAAGGGTTTCCCCACATTGGGGTTTGCCCCTGGATAGCGCCACATCTTGTGTCCTCTTGTCTTGGCTTGTCTTCTGCGATTTATGTTTATGTTCTATCTACAGTTTACTTTAATGCTGATGTGATTGCTAATTTGGAAAAGATACTGAGCTAACCGTGAAAATTTAATTAAATTGCTCTAAGCATAGAACATACCTAAACTTAACAGTTAAAACTTAGGAAAGTAATTAAAACTGATTAATTAATTTAATTAGGTGTTATGAATATAATTTATATAAGAATAATATAAGTATAAATAACAATAACAATCATAATAATGATTAGTATATAAGAGGTATGTCTCAAAGGACATAACCATTCATGAAGTGCCACCTCCCTAGGTATTTAAGTGGGCCCTTATTTGTAACGATCTCATATCATCTGATATATCTTGTACATTCAACATTCTTATATAAATATTAGTTGTCCTATAATGAATATTTACATATTTCAAATATTTTGATTATTTCGTTGTATATACGAACACTATTAGTTAAACTGGTATCAGCGTCGTGTTCTCTGATTTCGGCCTTTGACCATTATATATATATATATATATAGGAAAAACGAATTAAAAAAATAAAGGAAAAGACTATATATATTTATATTATTTTTTTTATTATTAAAAAAATTAACAAAATTATACTTGCGGCCGAGATCGATTCGGGTTCCTTTGCGTTGTCTCTCGACTCTAGTAGACCCTATCTATCGCCGCTTTCCATAGCGGCAACCATAGTCATGGAATTATCCATCGCTGACCATACAATGTACAACCACCTATGTCGTACGACTGCTGTTGTGTAGGTAACAATCGTTGTGTAGAAAAAAAATTCCAGTCTGCCATGCTCAGCTGCCATAATATACAACCACCACTCATTCTTCTGCCCATTGGTTGTCCATGCTTTAACCTGTAATTTGTCACCCATACCCCATACCCTAGTATCGTACATAGCAACAAGATTGTTGTACCTTTTCATGCATATCCGTACGTGCGTTGCACCATCAATGCATCCAACTTGTTGAAGAATCTAGGGCTAATGTAGTTAGTGAGATTCTTCTTTAGCATGATAACTATTTGTGAGGTTTTTTAGCTTATTAACACAATCGTTTTCTTGATAACATTAGTGTGTGTATTCCTTTCTTTATCAAATAGCTATCAAAACAAAGAGATAAGAACACAAGATGTTGGTTTTCTGCCATGGCCAAAACTTCTCCCTCTTGGAGAGGAAAAGCCACAAGAAATTCTTCTTATAAAGATTCCATTTGACGAATACCAAGACCATGACCCCTGATCTACTAGGCCACTCCAAAACCAAGTCACGAATCCTCTTATTTTGTTGAGATCATCATCATCACTACTACTTCATTGAGATCATCATTGCGACACCATGGCTTCTCCTTAATTGAGATCTTCATTGTTGTTGCACCAATGCTACACCTTCACCAAGAACTAGATCATTGTTTTACTAGTGCTGAGATCACTACCATGTCAATGAGGTTTCTTCATTAGGATTATGACTGAGACCATTGGTGTCATTATGCTGAGATCTTGTGATTGCATTTTCTTCTTGCACAAAGCCTTCATGATACTGTCTAGTATATTGAGACAGAGTGTTCTCTTCTTGTATTTGAGACCCTCATTATTACGTCGAGACTTTAACCATTTCAGTGGCACCCATCCGAGATTACAATGATGCTGTCCACCCTTACTGTCATGCGAAGATACTTGTCCGAGATTTTGTGTCTCCTGTACCCATCCGAGATTACAAAGTGTCTGAGATTTCAGAGTGGAATGCGAGATATCTCTGCTCCTTATCCGAAGTCACAGGATGTCTGAAAATTTGCTTTTCTGTGGTGACCCTACACGCTTATTTATAGTTGTTATGTCTCCATAAATAAGCTGACATGTCCACTGAACAGGTGTGTCACCTTTTATGAGTCGACTTGACAGTTATATATATATATATATATATTGAGGCTGACATGACTGTTCTTCTTCATCATTTAGCTTGCAGACTTCTTCTTGTGCTTATCTTGGAGGATTGTGCTTGTCTTGGTGGGCTATTCTAGACTTGTATACATTACCCATAGGCTCAAGAAGAGCTCCTTATACATGAATTTGACTCTTAGACTTTCCTAGACCTATGAAATGAGCAAGAAGCTCATTCTTATAAATTACAAAAATAATATTTCTTTTTCTTTACAAGTACAAAAATCAAATTTACATTTGTAAATATCGAACCTAGTTACACTTTCTTCAACACCTCCCTCTTAACTAGGGAGGTATTTATAATGGTACTTGGTCATTCTCAATTTGAAGAATTTCTCATAAGAAGAATCAGATTGGTAATCCTATTTGTATAGCATCATATCAACCAACATTGTCACAGTGCAAGGCCTTGACTAACAACTCCATCTCTCCACAAGATCATGAGCTACAATGCTGGCGAGACCAATGATTATAGACACCTTCATCATTGTCTCTCAAGGTACATACCCGCCCAGGTGTTCATTGAGTGTGACCTTCTAGGACTATTCTTCTCTTGGGTTCCCAACCCTCAAACAATACTAGTCCTCTTGCCTACTCTTGTCTTGGATGCCCTACACATCCTCAAAGAGCATTGAATGCCAAATGATTACCCAATCCTCCATTCTTTCTTCCAAAGTGAAGACACGAATTTTGTGTCTATCTCTCCCTCTCAACCGGGGAAGATATGCCCAAGCTCCCTTTGATCAGGAACTTGCCCAAGCTCCCTTTTGATTAGGAACTTGTCAGAGCTCCCTCTTAGCTAGGGACTCTTCTATACATCAACAACTTCTTTTGGGTCCATCAGCTGCTTGATCAACTTCTCTTGATGTCATGAAATTTAGTTGAGCTTCTTCCTTGTAGGGAAACAACCATCAATCACTTTCCTCCTTTGTTCGTCATGTCATTTCTTTCTTCATGGAAAGTGGCCTTATTCATATCTGGAACCTTCGTTAAATGGCTACTTCTTCCTGATCATGCTTCTTCTATCCACCACATGAATGTTAGTTGTATTTGTACTTCCAATTTCTTGTTTCAGTAGCCCTGCATGAATTTATCGAGATATTTTTCAAGAAACCAAAACATGATTCTAAATCAAATCATATCTTATGAGATGGCTTTTCATCATGACATCTTTCTGTGGGCATCAACATCCTGCATACATGTTGACACATCTCCCAAAGATATCCATTGTCAAGGGTCTTCATCTTTTTCCATCAGAGTCTTGATATCTTTTCGGGAGATTTCCTAGTTAAGTCTTTTTGGTCTTTTGGATGTTGATGACCTTCATTAGGGTTTCTCCTCTTACGATCTCCTCCTTCTCCACATTCGATTCCCAGGTGCTTTCAGAGTTTCTTAATTGTAGTCAACTACCTCATACTTCATATGAGGACATATTATGTTGATTTCATCCAGTGTGTCTTATGCCTTCCTGCATCCTTTCAGAGGAGGTGATCCTTTTTCCTCTTGATCATGCTTCTTAAGATAGAAGTAATGATCGTTGTTACCTGCAACCATATGACATGACATTATAATTTTAAACACAAGCATACATACCTTAATTTACCTTTAGGTCATCTAGGCTTCTTTTAGCAGCTTCCTTGATTGAAGTGTCCTCAACCCCATCATTTGCTTCTTCTATTATGTCACCACAACATCATCTATGAATTCCACAAGTTGGAGTTCTTGATGAAAACAATGTTGAAAATATCGGTATTGGCAAAATATCAGCGAGGGTCTAGAAAAATCTTATTGGCAATATCGGCAAAAATATCGACAAGCATAAAAAATGCATAATATATTCATTTTTTTCAAATTTCTAAACATATAAAGCAATAACAACATGAATTAAACACATTGGCACATAAATATGAAGAAAGCACTGATATATATGATGTCAAATAGAAATGATACATCAAACTTCAAAGGCTATACCAAATCCTGCTGATCCCTGATAATTGTCCAATCAAGGATCAAACAAAATAACATCACATATCCTGTTGATCCCTGATAATTGTCCAATCAAGGACTCAAACAAAATAACATCACATATATAAAACTTTAAAAGTATTTCATCATCATGAGCTATAAACTTATATGTAGCAAAAGTTGCAAAACAAATAAAACTAGCAGCTATCTAGCTGAGACCATTGGCCTCCCCCTAGCAACTTTCTTTCTGTCTTGTTCAGCAATTGCTTCAAGAGCTTTTTGTATAACCTTCGCACTAGAAACCATACAAGGCATTACATCTTTATCATGTGCAGGGAGTCTAGCGAGATGGTATTTCAATCGTGTAACCCCTCCTAACATCTTGGTCCCACACAATTTGCATGATATATATGCCCGATTTGCTCCATGAACAGCCTTCCCATACTCCCAAAATGGGTCCAAGGCTTTTGGCATATTTGACATTTGTAGTGAACTGATTCAAACCTAGGGCACAAAAAAACAAAAAATTGGCATTAAACCCCCCAACACAAAAAATAATAAGTAAGAACCACCTGATTTAAAAAAAAATTACTACATTATTTGCATTTTGCAATGTGAATGAAAAATGACAATAAGAGGGTGCATAAGAAAGTTGAAAAAAAAAATGAAGCTTGCTGTTCAAATATGGAGAAAACCCTTGCATTGGCTCATGGGCATGAAAATCATAGCAAATGGAAAAAAACAAAGAAACAAAATGTTGGTAGGAAAAGAGGCAAGCAAGCAGAACCCTAAATCTATGAAAAAATCGTTAACAATAGGGGCTTTTAAGAACATACTTGTTAATGGAAGAAATGAAGTTTGTCTCACTGTTCTTCAATCTTTGATCCACAAAAAAAGCTTTGTTGGTGGTGATAATCGTTGTTTGATCCTCAAACCCTCCTTGACAACCACCACAAAACTCTTCCCCTTCCTTCTCCAACACTCAGAAACAGAAATGAAGAAAAAAAACGTTTTTCCCTTTTTCTAGTTGCGGCATAACACACCCGGCGATATGTTATGTCGTCTCGCGATATTTTGCTGAGATATTGACGATATTTTCTCGACAATATTTCGGTTCGCTGAGAATATCGCGATATTTCTGATATTCGGCGATATCTCGCCGATATTATCATCATTGGATGAAACACTTGCTTCCTGTCTAGATTGGTGAGCCCTCTGATGAGGATTTCGTTAGAGAATCTTGAGGATCTTGTATATCCTTATTTGGTAGATGTTTCCCTTCAAATGTATGATGAACCTTGTCCTGGATGACTTTTTCCTTTCCTTCAATGTTTACTGAAGTTCCCAAGAGCCATCTCCTTCATGTTTGTCTGCCATGGATTTTTTTTGTCCTTCATGATTCCCATGGTGATGTTACAAGCTCTTGTTTCTAATGATTCCATGATGCCATGATGCATCTTATTATCTCGGTCATATCTATAACACAAGATTTAGGAGCTTATGATTTTATCTTTTTGTGAGGGATATCATCTAGATAATAGTAGAGATCTGTTACTCCCTCCTTCCTTGGCCCTTTTCTTCAGCTTCTTTCATCTTTCCGGTGATATGATCTTCTTTCCATAGCATTGAATCTTAGCTATACTTATTTTGTCTTTCTTGAGGACCAAACTTGCCTTTACTTTCTGCACATGTTTGAGTCCTTTATCCTTTACTACATTTGCCATCAACTTATCTTTCTCTAGCACAAATTGTTGAATGAGGTCACCTTTTTGTTCATGGACATTTGTCACCTTGCCTATCTGTTAGAACAATGATGATTATTTTATTATCATCTTTCCAAGATCTCCCAATTGAGATCTTATAAAGATATCCCTTCATTCTTTGATATCTTTAATCAGGTCTAAGTGATATGACCTTCTTCACTGCATTTCAGAGAGTATATTTTCTATCTTTTCACATCTCTCTTTTATGTTACCTCTCCTGCTACATAGGGATGAGAGGACTTAGGACTGATTTCATATGACTTCTCTTCCAGGGACTATATCTATCCTCCTTTTTCATGCAAGAGATTTTTATGACCTAACCAGTGTATTGATCTTCTTGCAAACATGAAGTCATTTAATTAGTATGGCACATGAAGACGAAATTTTCACCTTGATGCTTTCTTGAATGATCTCCTTCAATGAGATTCTTGTTTGAGCTGCTTAGTACAACTGAGTTCCAAGACTTCCCTTGAGACTTTCTTGCATTGTTCAGCACCAAGCATTGCTGAGATCACTTGACTGTGAGGGTATGATCTCGAGACCAAGAGCTTTGAGAGTACTGTCATAATGCCCATTCGAGATGTGACACTGTGTTCTCTTCTTGAAGTGATATCGTTGTAGTGTATGATGTGATTATTCCTGATACGTGCAGCACTTTGTTGACACATCCTTGTGACATTCCGTGGTATGTCATTTGTTCATAGAGGTATGCTGTGAGTTGTGAGTGGTACTGAGATACTGAAACCTTCCACTGACTATACTTTAGCATCGAATTGAGGTTCCTGTCTATTACTGTGCATCATATTTTTAACACTGAGTTGCACCATCAAACATTACTGGAATATTGAGCAAGGAACATTATTATAGCACAGAGAATTGTCAAGTCACTGTGATCATGATTTTGTTGTATGAGCTGGAACAATGCAGACATCGTGATTGTGATTGCCATGAAGACTGTGATATCTTTATTGCATATTTAAATTGGAGATAAGTGAGTAAGATAAAATTTTCATGGGTGAGCAATAACCAAAATCTCTGCAAAACAAATCATTAGATAAGCCTTGAAATTTAACAAAGTGGGCTCTTGAGCTTTCTTGACTTGAGAGTGGGTTGGTCTAACCAAATACTTCCCCTCACGCCCAATATCTGAATACCAAAAATCCCTACACACTTAAGATCAAATTATTAGATCAATAGAGGCATAGATAACATAATAACTCTCAAAATCTAGATAGATCAAATTTAAATGTTTCTATAAAACCTTTTAACTAATGCAAGATTCTTGTGCAAATAGTTAATCCAACAACTGGCTAATGAAATAATAACTTACATAATTTAATTCAGTAGAACATTAAACATGTCAGGCTAGGCAGTAACTGACAGGTTGCTCCTGAATCAAGCAACCAATGATTTTTCGAAGAAGCAAGTGAAGCATTAAACAAATCTTCATTTACTCCAATGTTACATTGTGCCTCAATATAGTGAGCGGATTCAGGTGCTTTACCTTTGTCTGTATCATCAGTTTTACCTTTCTATTGGTTTCTTTTCTGCTCAATTTTGTCCCATGGTAGCTTGCATGCAGAGGCATCATGTGATCCATTTCTTTTGCAGCGAATGCAGTGCAGATCTGCCTTTTCTCCTTGAGAATGTTTGCTCCCCCTGCCTCTGAAATATCTTCCTCTTCCTCTTCGTCCACCTCTTCCTCTTGTAGAATCTTGAGCAGGATGCTTTTCTTTATGAGCAAGGCACACGGTCTCTTCAGAAGATTCAGGGGCTGTCTTCTTTCCAAAAGCTTTCTCTCTTTCAGCAAACTTTTTCACAAGAGAGTCAAAGGTTATATCTTTGAGATTTCCATTTACTTGCAAAGACTCAAGATAATTGGAGTAAGTAGGATAGAGTGCCTTGAGAAAAGCAATAAGAGGGATATCCAGCTCAACCTTAATGGAATTGATATCATGCATTATAGACTTTACTTCAGATGCAAGAGCAAGAGGATCATTATTTTTCAGTTCAAGAGTGAAGAGTTTAATCATGAGCTAAACAACTTCAAGTGCAGAATGTGAGTCATAGAGTTCTTTCAGCTTTTGTAAGGCTTCAAAGGCAGTGGAATATGACGAAATATGGCGACTCACCTCTTCATTTACAAATGCTGCGATTAATGGATAGGCTTTGCTGTTCTTGTTTTCCCAAATGACGAGCTCTTTGTCTGAGTTAGGCTGTACTGGGTCTTTGTATCCTTCTCCGACACACACTCCTTTCCACAACTCATTGAAGATGAGGGTGTGTTTTATCATTCGGGACCATTCAGGATAGTTCTCCTTGCCAGTGAGAACTATTCCTACCATGGAGATGATTGAATGCATTCTGTAAGAAAAGAAATTACTTCTGTTAATAGAAAACAATATATATGTTATACTTTCCACTTCTCAAGCATATAACATATTGCCATAAAAAAAACTTAATAAAATTTCATGCCTCTCTCACCCCACCAATGTTTTCACATGAAACAGCAACATTTGAAAATGTATTTGACACCATACACCATACAACAATTTCACACCTCTGTCATTCAATATATTGACCAGACTTTAAAAGAAAGAAGTATGGCAACATATTATTCAATCCAAAGAGAATATTTCGACGAATTTTTAAAAAGGGAGTATCGCAACTTAGTCCTCCAGTGCACCGAAAATACCAATTCTGCTGCGCACCGAAAATACTAATAGAGACAGACATGAAAATACACCGGGCACCGTGGACACCATTAATTGAACATCCACCGTTAATTGAACATCCACCGTTCAGCGCATTGCCTTAATACCATATAATAGTTAGCCTCTAAATACAGTAGACAAATGATCCTTATTTTGCAGACATGTATAAAACTCTAGCTTATAGATAGCAGATAGAGTTCTGTCACCGTTATGATCAACTATATATAACTAATCTAACAGAGGTTCCCTGACTGACAGAGAAAAATGAGCTTAGGATTGTTGTTTGCCTATCAAAGCAAGCAGCAATTCTTCGTAGTCTCCATAGGTATCCACCGCAATTCTTCGTAGTCTCCAGAGGTATCCACCGCTATTGCATGCTCTAACTATATGAACAGGGTTCAAAGGATTTCGATGGCAGCGTAAATACAATCACACAATAAATATTTATTTTATAAATGTTGACATTCAGATGATAGCAGATACACCTACTTCCGGTGAGTGATGAATACATAAATGTCTATGAAATTTAGTTGCGACTCATCCAAACCAGGTTTGAAATCACCAGCAATCGGATAGACTCTATCTGCGTTCAAACGAAAAAGAATGCGGCATTCTCAACATCACACTCCAACAGCACACTCAGGCGCGCATTAGTGAGACAGAGATTAGGAAAATCGTTCATCGATTTCTGAAGGAAACTTCTTTCTGCCTCCAACGCCTACTGACAAATCCTCCAACGCCTCTGGCAACATCCAGAAGGTATTACTAGATGTTGGGATATTTCAGAAGGTGAGCAACACAGCGTATTATAGGTGAATATGAATAAAAATGTTAGTATGGCAGTAGGTGAATATGAATAAAAAGGTCAGTACCACAGTATGGCAGCGCTATTCACAAAAAATTTAATGTACAGCGCTTCTGTCTGGATAGAATGGACAGATGCGTTATGAGGCAGCGCTGAAAGGGAATATGGAAGAGGACAGAGGCAGAGCAGCGTTGGAAGGTAATTCAGGACTGTATCATGTCAGTACAGGACAGAGGAGTTACAAGAGCATAATAGCTAAAACAAGGAGCTGGCTCTGATACCATGTCAGGCCAGGCAGTAACTCCAATAGGCAGTAAAAACTGATTCATCTTATTCCATCAGGCATGTTATTGTTATATACAAAAGGATGTGACAGTTCAGTTCATCTTCTGATGACTGTCCACATTCCTGATTAATTATTTACATGAATTCACCCAATCGTGAGGATTAGGTGTCAACAAAACACATGATCCAAAAAACATTACAACAAGAAGCAAAAGAGGAAAATTACCATGAGTAAACCCCAAAAACTTTTGCTTTATTATTCCAGAAAAGAAAATGTTGCAACTAAGAGCTCAGTTATTATTATTATTATTATTTTATTTTTTATTTTTTATTTTATTTATTTTTATTTTTACTTTTTTATTTTTTTTATATATTTCGATATCAAATCAGGAGCAAATAACTTCCTTATATAGAAAATGAGTGCATCAAACCCCTCCAAGTGGAAGTAACGACTACTTTCCTTGATCCATGGCTTGATCCTTGTCAAATTAATTTGATCCCTTCATAAATTTTGCACAAATCCGTAGAAAAAATTGAACTCCTTGATTGCTAGGTTGGATGGACCAGGGATTGACTTCTGGGTGGTTTTGGATCACTGGCGAATCTTCAAAAAATAGAATTATTGTAATTCTCGCATTCAAACAACGACCTTGATGCTAGAAATTCGATTTTCTTGAAAAACTGTTTTTTCTAGCCCAATGAATTTCTGAGTGGGACTTTCTGCTTTGGAACTGAGTCCTTTTTAATATTTTGACTTTGAAAAGTGACCTCATCAATATTTATAATTTTTTTTTTCGCTTGGAGAGAATTTAATTTTTTGGTTAATTTCTGGTTTAATAATTTTGTCGTTGTTTGCCAGAAAATAAATTAAAATGACTCTAGAGGGACTTAGACATATTTTCACCCTCAAAGTGGGTCTAAAACATATTTAGGCAAAGATGTCTAACTATGATTAATCATCCACCTAAAATATTCCTAGACAACACTTTTTAAATCAATTGTTACATGAACATCCCATACAGAAGGGCAATTTAACAATTAAAACATGACCTCTAGACACAACCTAGATCAAGGTAGATGATCTAGTATGATAATATTACATAGGCTCGATAACACTAGGACTCACCTAAGGTTTGACAATCAAGCCCCACTCTAGGTTTGCGGTATGTGTGGGAGAGAAACTTTGCCGATTATCTAGGTTTGGAAACGCGAATAATTGGTGGAAGTTAAAAAACTTATTAGAGTGAAGCTCTTTAGGAAGGAATCTTAGGCTAACTAGATGTTTTTACATTGCTTCATAGGCATATTAAGATAATTATAGAACAATGGCCCATAGGGTTGTAAACTTTGGATTACAACGATAATTTGGAAGCTACATGATGGAGATGATCTTGAAATTTTTTATCTGCTGATGTGAACTCTGCTTCTTGGGGGTGTCAACATAGGTGTGGCCAACAACACCACTGGACCCAATGTGCCCCAAGGCTAGCCTTGACCAAACTTGATGGTTAGGACTTGATTTAGAGCCTAGATGAGGATGGTCTCCCATTGAGAGATTTGGGAGGGCTTGTTGCACTTGGAGAAGCCCTAACGTTGGAGAGAGGAGGCCCCATTTTGACAGTTGGAGACCCATGGAGCTAAAATGATGGCACCCCAAAGGAGGATTTGAGGGAATTTCCTAAAATTTTGGATGATCCAAGCAATTTGACACTTTTTCGCACCTTGGCATGGCATTTGAAACCCTAAAAGGGAATGACGTAAACATTATTTGAGGCTATGGCTCACACATGTGGGAATTTTATGCTTATTTTGTCACTTAGCTAGTTGTTTGACTTGTAACCCAAGAAATTTTATGTCAAACATGATTTAGGGGCTTTATTAGTCAAACTTTGTTGAGGTAGACCTCATATAAATAGAGGTCACCTCACTTTCATTTTTATCATCACCAAGGGATCAGATGCTGTGTCTTTGAGAGATTTCGACCTAGCTGAAATTGACTTATTTCTTGTGGAGATGTGATCTTTTGTGGAGTATTTGCTTATGGAGACATTCTCTTGCTTTGGAGACATCATTTTGGAATAATAAATGATTTGTTCATGCATTTTATTGTGAGTAATCTATGTATTTGAATATCTTTGTGTCTATTGTGTGAAATGGATATTGTTAGGGTTTCTATGTGCTAGTTATAACTGTATATTTTTGGCACAAACAACTTAGATATTCAACAAACTCATATTTTTATTATTAAACATATGGAAGATGATTACAATTTGTGGGAGGCCCCTGGCTTTATATTGCCTGGGGTGCCTCTTGGTGAATGGGCATGATTTTTGATCATGCCCTTTGCCTAATAACGACTAGTTAACTAATTTTTATATAACATTGCCTTCCTCCCAAAAAATGCTTTGTCCTCAAAGCATACATAATGACAGATGTTGTTGACGAAATGCTTCAGTCTCCCAAGAAGCTTCTTCTTCTGGTAAGTCCTTCCACTTGATCAAGTATTCCTTGATTACACGAGATCTAAGCTTCTTTTCTCTGGTGGATATGATACCTTCTTGTTCTAAAATGACCCTTTCTTCATCATCTAAGGATGGAAGCATTATTTGTGTTTGATTGATGGTCGCCCAGTGCCCTTTCAAGGCAGGATAAATGGAAGACGTTGTGAACACGACTTCTATCCAGAAGGCTTAAACTCTATGCAACTTTGTTGATCTTTTTGTTGATTTGGTATAGTCCATAGAACTTCGGTGCCAATTTATTTTTTTCTTTTTGTTTCAAGGACAACTGTTTGTATGGTTGGAGCTTGACAAATACCCATTCTCCAACCTCAAATTCTCTCTCTGTTCTGTTTTGGTTAGCTTGTTGCTTCATACAGTTTCTTGCATTTTTTAAATTTTCTTTTAGGGTTTGGACGATTTATCAGGTTTCTTCTTGTTGGTTTTTAACAATTGGTAGATTTGTCTGGATAGTAGCTAGATCCTTCCATTTCGGAGGTTCGTACTCATACAAAGCTTGGAATGACATCATTTTTGCTGACATATGATAAGTAGAATTAGACCACCATTCAACGAGATGCAACCACTGAACCCACCTATTTTGTTTTTCTGTAGCGTAACAACGTAGGTAGGCTTCCAAACATTTATTGACAACCTCCGTTTGTCCATCTGTTTGAGGATGGTAAGCAGAATTCATATTTAGGTAGGTTCCTATATTGTTGAACAATGCCTTCCAAAAATTACCCTTAAATTTGGCATCTCTATCACTCACAATGACTTTTGGAAATCCGTGTAATTTATAAATATTTTTGCAAAATATCTCAGCGATTTGTTTAGCGGAGTCTGATTTCTTCATTGCAATAAAGTGAGCATATTTGGTGAGTCTGTTGACTGCTATGAAAATCTTATCCTTTCCCTCAGATACAAGTAATCCTTCAATAAAGTCCATTGATATTTCTTCCCATTTCTGATTTGGAATGTTTAAGCGGTGAAGTAATCCAGGTGTCATAATATTTTCACTTTTATTTCTTTGACATTTGTCACACTCTGCTGCATATTTATGAATATTGCGACTCATCCCCTTCCAAAGAATGATTGACGTGCATTGTAGTAAGTTTTAAAGAATCCTACATGTTTGACTGACCGTGAATCATGTGACTCCTTGAGTATCTTGGATTTAAACTTGGAGTTTGAATTCAGATAGGTTCTTCCTTTGTACCATAGAATATCGTTCTTCCATTCAAATTTTGAGTTGTCTGGAAGGTTATTGATTAACATAGTTATTTATGGATACTTGGCATAGTTACTTCAAATCTCATTAAGCCATTCACGAACAACAACCGAGACTGCAAGTAATGTTGGTTCTTCGTCCTTCCTAGACAGGGCATCTGCTACTACATTGTCTTTTCCCTTTTTATGTAGTATCTCCATGTCAAAGGCGACAATTTTTTCAATCGACTTTTGTTGTTCTTCGGAAAGTGTTTTTGGTTGAAGGAGGTGCTGGAGACTGTTATGGTCTATTCGAATGGAGAACTTACTTCCCAAAAGATATTGTCTCCACTTGGCTAATGCGTGCATAATACCGATCATTTCCTTGTTATGTGTGGACTTAAGACGTTCTCATTTATTGAGCTTCCTACTTTCAAAAGCTATTGGATGCCTTTCTTGCATTAACATTGCACCTATATCGAACCCGGAAGCATCACACTCAATGATAAATGGTTTAGAAAAATCTGGAGTTGCCAATACCGGGGTGTTAGACATAACTTCCTTCAATTCTTCAAAACACCTTCCCGCTTCCTCATTCCATTGAAATGAATTGTTCTTTAAAAGGTTTGTTAGAGGTGTAGTTATATGTGCATAGTTTTTAATAAATCTTCGGTAATATCCAGCCAATCCTAAGAACCCTCTTAGCTTGGATATAGTAATAGGTTTGGTCCATTCCTTTTATAGCCTTGATTTTATTAGGGTCCACTTTTACTCCTTCCTGGAATTTTATGTGCTAGAGATATTCTACTTCTTCCCTCCCAAAGGTGCAGTTAAATTTCTTGGCATAGAACTGATGCTCTTTCAGTAGTGTAAGAACTTTATCCAGATGTTGTAGGTGCTCCTTCCAAGTTTTACTGTAAATTAAAATATCGTCAAAGGATACTAATACAAACTTCCTAAGATATGAACTGAATAACTCGTTCATAGTGGCTTGGAATGTTGCTGGTGCATTGCTTAACCCAAAGGGCATGACTTTAAATTCGTAGTGACCTTCGTGTGTTCAGAACACAGTTTTTGGTATGTCCTCCAACCTCATTCTGATTTGGTAATAGCCTGACCTTAAGTCCAATTTTGAGAAGTATTTTGCGCCATGTCGTTCATCCAACATTTCGTTGATAAAGGGAATTGGGAATTTGTTTTTAATCGTTATTTTGTTTAATCCTCTATAATCAATGCATAGCCTGAATGATCCATCCTTCTTCCTTACCAATACCGCTGGAGCAGCATACAAACTCTTACTTTTCGAGATGATCCCACATTTTAAAGGTCTTGGATTAATCTCTCAATTTCAGTCTTTTGGTGATGTGGATATCGATATGGTTTGATGTTGACGGGGTCTGATCCTGCTTTGATTTCTATTGTATGCTTGATTTCCTTGTTAGGAGGCATTTTCATGGGCAAGTCTTGGAATACTTTTTCATGCTTCTGAATTAGCTCCTGTACTTTTGGTGACACTTTGCTTATCACTTTTGCAGATAACATTCCTAATTGGTGACATTGCACTACATAAGTTTGTGCTCCTTTTCGAATATTTTTCATCAGCCGGGATGATGACATGATTTGATTTTTTGGTGCTTGGAATCTGTATAACTTGTACCTCTGCCCTTCCTAATTAAAGCTTATAAACTGCTCTTGATGGTTGGCAGAGTAAGTGCCTAGGGTTCATAGCCATTGATACCTATGGCCACATCTACTCCTCCTAATGGTACAGTGTAGACGAACATTCTAAATTAAAGTCTTGAATCTGCAATTTAACCTTATGGCATTTCCCTACCTTTTCAATCCTCTTACCGTCGGCTACCATGACCTTCATGTTGGGCATGGGAAATGTGAAAATGTTGAGTCTCTTTTCCATGGTTTAGTCTAAAAAATTGTGGGTGCTACCGGAGTCAATGAGAACCACTACGTTTTCTTCTTTATATGTCCTTTTAATTTTAAAGTCTGGGGTTGTGATATTCCTGTCATAGCTGCGACTGCGACTGCATATTTTTTTTTCGATAGGGTGGTTAGGGGCAGGTGGATGAGTCAAAATTGACAGGAACCTATGTAGAGACGTCTGACGCGATGCGGTTGCTACAACAAGGGTATGGCAGCAAAAGCACGAAGAATGCTATCAAATGGGAGGTGTTAGTGTCAGTCTTTGCAGCCTTCCTCCAGTGATCAAACATGCTCTTACAAAGTGATTTTAAAGTGTCAAGTTCAATTTTGTCATTTCAAAGAGTCTTCAAGCAAAATTTGGTCACTAGGCACTAGATCTACGGTTTGCTTTCACTTTTTACAAAGTTGCCCAAATGTCAGTCTATGTCACTATTCAGCTGAGTCTATCATCATTCATATGGTTGTTATCATCATATCAGGTTCCATTGGGTCATGTTACACCTTGTTCATGCTTCAGTTGTGCCTTGGTAAGGTCCATTTCCCTCTTCTAGGGTTTTGGAGGTAATTTCTCTTAGATGGTCAAATCATCG
>Ga0068623_1000008_pt1 | contig 17355 bp, 19 predicted proteins | sample InSIn2SAF170_FD_77427 | JGI IMG/M metagenome (GOLD analysis project Ga0068623, IMG submission 77427) | Clean room microbial communities from NASA Spacecraft Assembly Facility at Jet Propulsion Laboratory, Pasadena, California, USA -... ... | reverse complement strand
GCCCACATTGTCGAAGTACACATTGATCAGCTGTTTTTTGGTTGCGGCGCGGAAATCTTTCGCGAAATCAGGAGATTTGTAGTTCAGCGCGACGTCGAAGCCGAGTGTGGACGTGAGCCAGGTGCATTTGTCGTCGCTGCCGGCGATCCCGATTACAGTTGCGCCTTTGAGTTTTGCGATCTGTCCGACGACACTGCCTGTTGCGCCGGCGGCGCCGGATACGACTACCAACTCGCCGGGTTTGGGGTCGCCGATGCGCAGGAGACCGAAGTACGCTGTTAGACCGGTCAACCCGAGCACGGAGAGGGCGTCGATGGCGCTGCGGCGCGGGCCCTCGCCTGTGTCTGGGACGGGTTCGGTGTGTTTGCTGGCGTTGAGGACGGCGTATTCGGTCCAGCCGGCGCTGTTGGTTAGGACTAGTTGGCCGGGTTTGTGGGATGGGGATTTTGAAGCGATGATGCGGCCTACGCTGCTGCCGCGCATGGTTTCGTCGATTTGGACGGGTGGGATGTAGCTTCGTGTGTTGTTGAGCCAGCCTCGCATTGCGGGGTCGAGGGAGAGGTAGAGGGTTTGGTAGAGGATTTGGCCGTCTTTGAGGGAGGAGGGGGAGGGGGTTTTGTTGGTGGTGTTGGTTTGGAATGTTTCGCCGGGGATTATGGTTGACTTGGGTCGTTTGGCGAGGGTTAGGGTTGTGTAGGTGGGTGGGAGGTTAGGAGCCATGATGAAGGGTTGTTGTTTGGTAGAGCTGTTACAGCGGTGCGGAACGATCTTTCATGCGAGTTCGTATTCACAGTGTAGAGAGAGTGTGTTGAAAGGGAGATATGGTTTGTTGATGGACAAGGACGAAGCTATGAGAATGGCGGATTGGCAGAGTCAGCGTCTGATCTTACTTGTGGTTCTTTTCTTTCAAAACACTATAGTAGGTGAAAAGTGTACCGAGAGGTTTTTGTTCTGTGGTTTGTAAGACGGAATGTGATGAGAGAAGGTTCAATATAATTCGTGGTAAGAGGTTGTGGTTGAACTCTACTTGAACAGATGCACAACTGAATAAAGTTGTGGAGGGCCTCGGTACTTACCCAATCCGGCGACGTCGCCGTATTACAGAGGAAGAATCCATGAATACGCACGAGAGCCATGAGACGAGCTCGGGATGGCCGATAGACTCATCTACACAATAAACGAATGCTATCCTTCCTATACCTGCTACCACCGGATCTTGATCGATTCGGTCTTGGCGTTGGAATCGCATCGTCTCAGTATGTTAATGAAACACGATGAAGCTCAACTCATGCAGCACATCCACGTTTCATTGGCTTATGGAACAGCACAAGTGAATGTTGGATGCCGACAACGATACTGCTTACAGCTAGCAGCGAAGCTTCATTTGTGCATAAAGACGCTACTCATTGGGTAGAACCGTAAGATAGCCAAGACAGCACCGGAAGGCAAGGTGGTAACCATTTTGGACTGGGGAAGCAACGCGAGTAGACTTGTGTCACTCTTTGATCTCATGAATGTACCTTCACCATCAAACTGAACGGTCGCCTCAGAACCTACCTCAATATCAACGTTTTCAGGCAACGCGTGCATAAAATGATGTGCTCGTAGAGCCAGAACAACTAGGACAAGATGAATGATTCGAAACACCCTTGTTTCCACCATTGCATTCAACACCAATGGACAAGACATGCCATGAGAATAAGCATGGACTGAGCCAGTAACCTGCCGTCATAATTGACTCACTGAGTATTGCCAAAATTTAATAGGATTTGTCGGGGGCACAGAAGATGATATTAATTCGAGTAGTTTGCAAGGGTCCCAGAAGGTCCGGCAGCAGACCAAACACTTAGGTACAAAGGAGGCTCACAAAAAAGGCAATCCTCCGCACCAAGACTGTGACTGCGACAAAACAGGTGTTAGGAGTTCCAAGCACAGTACGAATGAAGCAGACGTAATGAATGTCGTTGTAGAAATGGTATGGAGTACTCCTCCGTATGGGCAAATTTGTTGTTAATTAGATGTCGCTTAGCAACAAGCAAGAAATGGAGGCTGAACGAATGGAGAGGTGGCTAGAGATGGCTGGAGTCCTCCGTCGATCTTGATCCTGCCAGGGCCGTGGCGGGCTGTGACGTTACGCGCGTCCACTGGCTGGAGACGTATTGATGAGCTCATCATCCAAAACCCGTCTAACAGCAGCTTGCTTGACACCGCGGGCTAATCTTTGGCAGCTCAACTTTGGTTTTGCTTGTTCTGTTTGCATTCAAAATTGGCTTTTTGGCTGTTTAACCAAGTGTGAAATGAATTAGTAGGAAAAGGAAGGGCAATCTCCCTAACTGGAGTTGTTCGAGGCAGTGCAACAGTCTTGAAACTGTTCGTTTTGATGAGCCACTAGGCTCTTTTGGGTTTCAAGCAGCGCTTGCCGGCCACGGACAAACAGTGCTTGGCGAATTCGCATTGGTTGAATTCCAAGGTTGGTTGGGTCTGTGCAAGATCCGTTAACCGCACCTTCCTGCTTCAAGACTCGTCTCACCCCTGCTGCAAACTGGTTTGCCTCTCCTGCAAACAAGTCCACTACTCGTAACTCTCCTCCAGCCCTTCCTACTACTGTACGTCCTGCATCCTGCATTTACCATCGAGAATTGCAATCCATCCCCACCATCACCACACCTTTATCACGCTCGCTATCAACAAAGAAGAGTGACGCTGACACTGTCGCTGTTTCATACGACCATACATTGAGAACTGCAGCGAAACTGACAGCTGCATCTCGTCAATCGCTTGCGACCATTTCCATTTGGCCACTCGCTCTTGCTCCATCCCATCTACAACCAAGACGACACCTGCCACCACACATCCTTTCATAACATATTGTACTGAGTCGATCCCGACCGACATCTACCATTCAAAGATATTGATGGTGAAGAAGCAAGAATAATATTAGAAGAATAATCATAATTCGTCGAGCCGCTCAGCGAAGCAGCTGAATCTGCTTCCACGACCAAATTTCAAAATGCGCTTCAGCAATGGCGCTTTCGCCGCCTCTCTGGGTCTGCTGGCCTCAACCCAGATAGCTTCGGCTGTCTATGTGGTTGAGTCGAATTCGCTAAACACCTGCATGGACAACTCGAATTTCACCGCCAACCTGTTCGATTTTAGCTTGACGCCTGGCAATAGCAGTGCCAGTATCGAGATCAACGGTGTCTCTTCCATCACTGGCTACGTCGTCGCCATCGCCGAAGTTATTGCCTACGGTTTCACTATACTAAATCAGACCATCGACCCTTGCAAGTTGGACTTGGACGGCTTCTGTCCTATGGCGAAGGGTCAACTATCGTTGCCTCAATCCACAATCCCCCTGACTTCGGATATCCTGAACCGAGTTCCAAGCATCGCGTATACTGTACCCGATCTCGATGGCCTGGTGAGGTTGAAAGTCTATTCAGTTTCTGATTCTGGTGGTATCGGCACTCAAATCGCTTGCCTGGAAGCACAACTGTCCAACACAAAAAGTGTTTATCAAAAAGCTGTGGGATGGGCTACTGCTATTATTGCTGGTCTAGGTCTAATTGCTGCTGGTATCACCTCAGGTCTCGGAAACACGAATACTGCCGCTCATGTTGCTGCTAATGCCGTCTCATTGTTTGGTGTCTTTCAAGCCCAGGCTATCATTGGTATGACCGCGGTTATTATGCCTCCAATCGTGCAATCCTGGACGCAGAATTTCCAGTGGAGCATGGGTATTATTCGAGTTAGCTTTTTGCAAAGACTCGCCACCTGGTATCAGCGAGCTACAGGAGGTACACCCACTACCTATTTGTCTACTTTGAGCACTATCTCTGTTCAGGTTGAGAAGAGGAAGCGAGCAATTAAGCGTAGTGTCAAAGCTCTTGCAGGTGCTGCCTCGTACACGAACCTCTCAACCCGAGATACCACCACAAGCACTACAACGCTAAAGAATGTTATTGTCCGAGGTATCGACCGAGTTGGATTTCGAGCACATATCGAGCAAACTAACATATTCATGACTGGTCTGATTTTCTTTGTTGGCATTTTGGTCATTGCCTCCATCTTGGTTGCTTTGGCAAAAGCCCTTATTGAGGGCTTCGCGAAGGCTGGCTGGACAAAATCCAACAAATTCCGAGATTTCAGAAATGGCTGGAGGATTGTCATCAAGGGCATTCTCTTTAGATTAGTAAGTGTTATCCATTCTGCATTCCAGGAAAACAGCTAACAGTGGAAAGGTTCTTCTTGGTTTCGTTCAGATGTCCGTCCTCTGCTTGTGGCAGCTAGTCGAACGGGACTCGGTGGCCGAAGTTGTCCTTGCGATCATCGTTTTCCTTTCCATGGCCGGATGCCTCCTCTGGGCTTCTTTCAAGGTCGTTTCACTCGCCAAGAAATCGGTATCAATGCACAAAAACCCAGCCTACATCCTCTACTCGGACCCGAAATGCCTGAACAAGTGGGGCTTCCTCTATGTTTCGTACAAGGCTACTGCGTACTGGTTCGTCATTGTACTTCTCGCATACATCGTTTGCAAGGCAGTATTCATTGCATTTGCACAGTCATCGCCGATTGCCCAGGCAATCGGCCTCGTGGTCGTTGAAGCTGCATTCTTGATTGTAGCCAGTGTGGTACGCCCATGGATGGACAAGAAGACTAACATCTTCAACATCTCAATTGCCGCTGTCAACTTCTTGAACGCAATCTTCCTCCTGGTCTTCTCCAACGCTTTTGGCCAACCCGCGATGGTGTCGGGTGTTATGGGTGTTATCTTCGCTGTCTACAACATCATCTTCATCTTCGTGTTGTTGATCATGGTGCTGGTGTCATCCATCTACGCGATTGCCTCCAAGAATCCCGAAACACGATACCAGCCAATGCGAGATGATCGAACAAGTTTCATCAAATCACAATCCGCTCTCACTACCGAGCTTGACGCTCTTGGTGAAACTGCTCGAGGTACTGGAAAGGATCCTTACCCTACTCACATCAAGGATATTGACGACGAGACGTCCTCAAGCGACTCGCTGAGCCGACCTGCAACCACACCGAGACGACCATTATCGAACCAGCACCTACCAGCTCAACAGCAATACACAGCTTATACATCCTCACTGTTAGCCCCTTCATCGCCTCAGATGCAGCAAACAGCCGGACATAATGTAAGCAGACCAACCACTGCTCCGGGACCTCAGCAATCTTTCTCTAGACCACAGCAAGCACCATATCCACCACGATCGGCTCACGGAGGCTACCCTGCACAGAACTTCAACAGACAGTCAGACAATAGAAGTGCAAGTCCATGGCAACGAGGAGCAGGTTATGATTGAACAGACTTAGATACGGGTACGAATCCTCAAGTTCAAGATAATGAGCTGTTAAGAATGCCCGAAGTCAACCAGCGACAAGGCACCAGTTCAGGATACTGGGATCGAGATTGGTGGCAGCAGAACTATGCGAGTGCTGGTCGTGGTCTACCACCGCAGCAAATGCAATTTCAGCATCGACCACAACCATCATATTATAGCTCGGTTGGTTCGTGAAGAGCGTGCTATGTGACCATGACATCATCATCATTGATTTCGATTTTTTCAACATGGCAGGTGTTATTACTATTTGTTGGTCACTCATGGCTGTGTTTGATTAGCATTGCGCAAGGGTTCAGGGCAAATGCATTTTCGAGGCGTGATTTGTTTTGACGGGAAGCAGTAAATTTGACTGCAAGATATACCATGGGAAAGAAATACATTAGATACGGTCTTGCTTTTACTTGTTAGAGAGGAGAGGTATCTTTGGAAGTCTATCTACAGCTTCTATTGTAAATAAACAGAGATGTTCTTTATGTTAACAGCTTTTCAATCGTTCCTACAGTAGTCAGACGGTGCATGAAACGCATAAGTATTCTGCTGACTGTCAATGCCTTGCATAACGTGAGATGGAGCACAAAGCGATGGACAAATTGAATTGGTGAATTACTAGGATAGAATGTGTGGTACGTAATGAAGCAGAAACGCAGCAGTGAAGCCAATCGACCCGAAACTACCGAATGTACAATGAGCTGATTACTGAGGTCTTGTAATTGCAAGCAAGGAAGGGAGGGTAAGAGTGTCAGTGTTTGATCGGAGGAAGGAAGAGGCGGAGAACAACGAGGTTTGTATCTTATATTGGAGGACTGTCCCGGTTTTTTAATTTGTGGATGGCCCTCTGGAACTCCAAGGTATAGAGAGTGTCTGTAAAAAGTGAAGCATTGGGGTTTTTTTTTGTGAGTCGTGGTTTCTTTTGCTGCGCGGGTACAGACAGACAGACATATGTTTACTTGATTTGATTGGAAAAATCTGATACTATTGAGTTTTTGCGTATCACCCGTTTTCTCTCTGTTTTGCTAGTGTTTCGTTCAGCTGGTTCGGGTGTCATCGATGTGCTTCTGACTACCTGTATACGTGGTAATTAGTTTATCGCCATGTCGTGCTGATGGTAGTTGTAGTTGCACATCCATTTGTTATGACTGTGAAACTCCTGTTTGAATCGGATTCCCATTGGATAGTGCCGTCTGTTTCGACACGGTAAAATTTGTAGTCGAATGTTGTGCCTACTGGTAGGATCAATGTGATAGACCATAAGTTGTTGCTCGAGGTGTACTGGCTTGCGCTCAGGGGGATGCGATTTGACGGGTCGGTGGACCAGTTGTTGAGTTGTGTGATAGAACCGGTGATGAAGATGTTCTCGCCGTAAGTTGTTGTTGCGAGTTCGTTGAATGTGATGGAGATGAAGGTTGGTGTTGCGGTGCATGATATACTTGTGGTTGTTGTTGAGGAGGGAGTGGTTGTGCTTGAACTGGTTGGGAACGAGGTTGCGGTAACAGAGGAATATGTGCCTGTTACTGAAGAGCCGCTGCATGAAGAAGGTAGTTGATTTGCAGAGGCTGCGCCCCATGATGCTGGAACGGTCTCATTTCGTCGTGCGTAAGCTGTTAGGAACGCGGCGTACGACCATGTCAGGTCTACAGCACTGAGTGGTGTGCCATCTGTTTTTGAAAATTGCTCAGAGAGAGAGCCATTTGATGGGGTGTATTTCTGGGCTAGACTCATATATCCATCCGCATAGGTTTGAATAGCCGAGATGATAGCTGTGTAGGTGCTTGAGGAGGATTGATAAGTGCCCTGTGCTGTATTTGGAATGATATCATTGAAGAACGCCTGATTGGTCGAATCGACTGCGATTGAACCGATCCTATTCCATTGGTAAATCGCATCATAGAGCTGCTCGGCGGCTGCGAATGTGCCAAGATACCACGGATTGCCGTTATAATATGTATCTTCAGGATATCTGCCAACGGCGACAGCTTGGCCTGTGGCAATGCCGGAGTTGATTGTGTAATTCGAGGAGCGGAAGGAGTCGGTCACAGATTTGTGGTTTGCTAGAGCTCGAGCAGAGCATGGTTGGAAGGTGGTGTCATCGCAGGTAGCATTGGGATCGAATGTCTGAATTGAGGAGAGAATAGAGTTGATATCCTTGCCGGTCCGGTTGTTGGCCTGATTAATGTTGGAATTGATGTAGCTGCCTGTCCAGAAGTTCTGTTGGAGGCACAAAAGTTGAGGTGCTTGGGAGTCACAATAAGAGCAAGACTGTCCGATGGAGGTAGCAAGGGTGCTTCCCTCAACCAATGCTCGATGTTGGGCTGCAATGGTGAAGAAGGAAGTGCCGTTCACTTCTTCCCACAAATCAAAACCAGTATTGTTCCAGTACTGCGCAACGTAGGACAAGTCATTACGAATGATCGGCCACACTAGATTCGTGACCGTTGAGTTCTGCCCTGTTGAAAGGAGATAGCGAGCGTAGGCGATCATGGCTGTCGCACGAAGTGCTGGACCATCACGTTGAGGCCTACCCCACGAACCGGTGAAAGCGGTCTCGTTGACACAGAACTTCGGCTCACCTAGCCCACTGCCATCAGTGAGATTGCCAGAAGGATTTGGAATACCCTGCAAGATAGCTTGAGAGCCAATATAGTCTTGGATGTGACTTTCCAACGAGGCATCACCTGTGATAAAGGTGTCCACCAGCACCTTGAAAGTGAGAGCTGAGTCTCGTATCCAGCTGTAGTAATCTGGTGATAAGGCGTCAGCATTGCTCGAGCAGATGTTCTGGCATCAACTTACAATTTGGGTTGGTTGTGCTTGGACTAGCGACGATAATTCCAGCTTCAGCGCCAGGAGCTTTCGAGCCAGTTGAGCCAAGATTGTTTAGCACACCTTGCAAAGCGATGGGGCTTTCAGACGTGAGCCATGCGGTCAAAGATCCAGTAGCTCTGGGTTGGTTCTGGAGGGGTGATGCGGTGACGGAGGTTAGGGCTGCCAGCCAAACAAACCATGAGGATGTCCGAGTCATGATTGCCACAGTTGTGCTGAGAAGCAAGATACTGTTGACGACGACTTCGGATGTCACTCTGTCTGTACAACTGCCACAGCAACGACGACTTGTGTCTCTCGACGTTTCGGCAATTTCAAGTGTCTGAGCGACTCTTACTATGGTTGACAACGTGATCTTACCAGCAATACCTCGGAACAAAAATTGGCAGTACAATCAAGATTTAATCGTTCGACAAAGAACACGAATGGCTGCAAACGGTCAAGACATGGGTAATGAACAAGAGCACCTACCTATCCATAGCGTGGACGTAGCACTATGAAAACCACATTACTGTGCATGGCAGCTGCGGCTACCAGGGCTTTTTGAGTTTCGAATTCTCAAACAAGCCAGCTGAGTGTGGACTATCATCTCGCTGCTCGAAAGACGAACTTGTTCGAACGATTGCACAGTCATATACGATCAAACCTCTCGATAATGATGGGTATGAGATTAGGAAGCTGATTCTAAGATGTGATTGCTCAGTTGATGCTGCCGGATAAATTGGTGTTGTGAAAGGTTATCGAACGAAGAAGGTCTGGCGAGCCAATAGGACTGCACACAGCTCTGACGTGAAAACATCTAGCTTGGAAATATCTCTCCATCTGCTCATGGCGTCCACGGGTATCTGGCCGGACATATACGCCATAGATACAGCATACAGCTCGCTTCATTGGAATGTGACACTTGCGAAGGACAAACAGCAATTGGAAATTGCTTGGTCAAGATTAGTTACGTGCTATATTTGTGGAGTCTCATGTTCAAAGTGCCTCCCAATATATTTCTACCTGGATGCCTCTTTCACCACCATTGCTATCAGTATAGAGTTTCTCTTGACCCCATCCAAGTGGTGTCTGTGTGGCATAAAACGTGGTTTGATGTTCGCTACCTACTGTAAGCCTCTTAGCAAGTTCCGTATGCTGCCGGTCAATTGTTACATTATTGCTGAGAATGCTCTGAAACGGCATATCCCGGTCACAAGCGAAGTATGAGCGTAGAGGGATTGTTGAATCAGGTTTTTGTACTTCCAACCAAGATTCAGACTTGGGATTGGACTCAATTTCTTCAATGCTTTCAGGGATAAAGGCGCATGGTGCTAGGCGAGATTCCAATGTAAAGAGATGATACTTTGTGTCGTCAGTCGCACTATTCTCGAAGATTGATTTCGCATCGTCATGTGCTGTGAAGGTCGCGCAAGAAGTCAAAGACTTCGCCATATACCAACTCCCCTTCCGGATTAAACAGCCCGTATACTCGTTTGGAATAGGCTGAGGGCCAATTGCATGGTTGCTACTTGGTCGGCTTGAGTGCGGTTGTGAGGATGCAGCGTGCTTGGATGAACTCGTTTCCGAGAGTATCTTGACCATCAGGTGGCCCTTTCCTGTGAACGGCACAATGCTCGGCTTGCTTGTCGGAATCACTGTAGCAGTTGCGGTGTGTGTTTGTGTCTTGCTCATGCTGGTAGTAGTGCCTGGCTGCTTTGAATCCTTTTTAGGAAGATACCTGATTCCGGTGTCAGGGCAATTGGATCGTTGTCCATCGTGTTCTGTAGGCACCCAGATATCCCACACTTTGTTGTCCCAGTTTCCGAGTGCACCTCTGAGGCTGCCACGTGTATTGAAATGATACCAAATCTCCGAAAGTTCATTGTGGTTCCGACACTTGATTGTAGCTTCAAATCCATGAGCAGATCCGCTAATTGCTGACTGAAGCTGGTCCATGCTGTACGTTCTGTCATACGAAGGTACGATGTCACGTGCCGCGAAGAATTCAAAAGTAGGTCGAGTGGTGTAGAGAAGCACAGTGTGAGTGAAGTAGTCAAGAATGTCGGCATCATCCGGTACTTTGGATGAATCTGTTTCTGCTGTGTCAACGGCATAACTTGAATTGTCGCTCTGCAGGTGGCTGTCTCGGGTGTAACAGGTGGGCTCCAAAGTAGAAATGCACGTTCCATGTTTGTTCCATTCATGAGCCCAGAGGTTATCATTTCGAGCATCATCTGACAACCAATACTCGTTCATGAAATCCATGAGTCCTGGGTGTGTACCTGCAGTATCTTGCTTACTGGCACGTGCAACAATCTGTGCAATCTCATGAGACGAGCGAGATCTAGATTGAGCGCAGTATGCATCGAACCCGCCCTTGCAGTAATCGGGCCAGAGCCCATGGATAGTCCATGTATCGTTGGCACCAACAGCTGGAGATGTGTCCCAGAATTGAGTTTGGAGGAAATGTCCAGAAGGGTCATTGATGCAGCATCCGTCAAGGTTTGGTATGGTAGATAAATGGCAAGATACCGCTGGGATACATAGTGGAGGGCCGGGTGTCGTCTGGAGAGCGCTAGAGCCCGGAGGGAAGGGCGCCTTGGCAGGAGACAGAAATGGTAGGTAACTTAACGTCTTTGCTCTCGGAAGGTAGTTTTGCAACCTTCGAGCTAGATCACCGAGGAGAGCCATCACAACCGGATGTGAAAAGCAGAAGCAACACAGTGCTATACAAGTGCTTTTCAAGCGACACGTTGATATCGAGATGGATTACTCTTTGGTTGCCTGGGAAATGGGCAGCTGATATGCCTTGAAATCAGCTTAGCTCAAGCTGAGCCTTCCCCAGCCTTGCCCCTTAATATTGGGGAAATGTTTGCCCCTTAGCAAACCTCACTTCTACTTACTGGCAACATCCGATCATGATAACTCATTTGTTGTCTTTCTACAGATCATACAAATAGGCCTAGTAAGTCAAGATGGTTGTCAGCTTGCCGACCGTTCACAAGATTGGTCTAACTCACAAGCATTCATGCTGGCTAACTGCTATATTTCGCTGTCATGATCCGGTTTAAAGCCATTGGAATCCAGTATCAAAGTTGGTCATAGGTTAATTATGGTCCAAAGACAGTCGGTCAGCATACTGGATCTCTGCCTTTGCTGTCGATATTTGCTCATGTAACTAGTAAAGGTATCCGATGAAAGATCACTTTCAGCAGGGCACCATGCAGATGATTATCATGTGGGCATTGTACAGTCATTGCGTGGTGTAGACTGAGCCACCCGAGTATATCTGGACAACAGACAACCAAAGATTTCTTTGCTGGTGCATTCAGACAAACAGCAGCATGTTCCTACATCTCAGCTCAACAGCCTCTTTTGCGATGTTTGCGACCACCTTAGTGAAGGCGATGTCTAGTCACCTGCACAGATCCTGCGTATATAACGACAAACACCAACACAGATCGCGTACATGATAACAGTATCACATCGCTACTGGTTACCGATCCACTTGTCTCGACACAACCGATCCATCAATATATTGAGACTTGTTTCGGCATACCAATCCATAAATATATCGACTCAAACCCGATCTACTAGCAGCAATGGCTCAATCAAATACACAGTATATCGCCTACTTCACCGAGGAAACAGAGCAGATCTTGCAGGGCACTCTTCATCCTTCTGAGATAGGCCAATTCGAAGAAAGAACTACCAACCCATCACGACAAGCAGATCTCCAAGATGCTAGAGAGTCTCTCATCCGAACCATCGAACGAACTACAGAGCAAAACGGTTGGACCAGAAGGCTCTACGAATCTTACGCTCGCATCATCTCCATGGTCAGGGGAGTTGAAATGCCCGAGTGGCAGTCTGATCTAGAAGAAGAGAACGTGGTGGACGATGGCGGCAACCAAGTCGACACGGAAGAACTACCATTGGAGGACGTTACAGAAGTTGCAATGGATCCAGCTCTGAGCGGAATGGAGAAGGAGGAGGTTGAGATGGAGGAAACAGAGGCTAAGGGAAGCGATGAGGAGGGCACCAGGAAGTAATCGGTGAAGACTTCACTAATATCGAGTTGTTTGAAGCAAACGTATCGCCATCACAAGCGTGATGTCATAAATATCTATCGACATAGTGAACAATGTCGAAGAATGAACGCAATGCATTATATGCCCGAAATCACTCGAGGATCAGTACATTCTAAGAATTAGCACACTCGTGTTGTAAGTCTGTTTGTTCTTTGTATTTGCTTGAAGTTCATCCTGTTACCAGTTTCATTCAGCTTACCCGGTGAACTAGAACAACCCAGTACCCTAACGACGAGCTAAGACAGCTGGAAGTGATGCTGTCGAGGCTTTACTGCAGCACGCGATGTCAACGCAAAGTCATGAACCAGTAAGTGAGTCTAACAATCCATCTGTCACCACGAGTGAAACAAAGCGCGACTGAAGTAATTGACAACCAGAGATGCCTACACCATTCCAGAACAATTTACCACTTACCACCGTCACCACCTTTATCAACTTAACATATAACTCACACACTCAACCGATCAATCTTTCGCACAGCCAACCGATCAACCTAAACGTTTTACCAAACCAGAGCTCAAATCCTCAGACCCAAAACCCTCATACTCATCAACACCTTCCCAAAAAAAAAAGAGTCAGTAACGCACACAATGACAACCCAAAGACCACCACGCCTCCTAACACCCCACAACACCGACCCAACCCGCCAAATGCCCCTTCCAACGGACGACCCCCTCGACCACCCAAAAGGCATACCCCCCACCCTCACATCCACCGAACACCACGGCACACTCACTAAAACACCACCGCACAACCGCTCCTTAGCCCAATGCCAACTCGACCACGCACGAAAAGCACTAATCAAATTCCTGCACGACAGAAAAGATGATACCTCCTTTTGGAGGGACAAGCATGGTCAGGAAGCGCATGATCGGCTGGTAAAGATGAATAGGGATGGGTTGGTGCAGTTGAGTATGAGTCTTTTTGTGAGGAGTGCGGATGGGGTGGGGAGGGTTAGGGTACCGGAGACGGTTGTTGCGGTGCCGTTGGGAGTGGCACAAGCCAAGGAGCAGCAGGCGGTGGTGGGGAGGCCGTGGAAGAAGGCTAGGACGGATTAATTTTGTGGTGGTCGTATCTGTGATTGGTATGCGAAGCAGATGTGGATGACGGCAAGGAGGAGCAGGGTCCTGTGAGGGTTGTGGAGTGACTGAGGCAGGGAATAGAGGATAGAGAGCCGGTTAAGTGTTGGAAGTTGATGGCAGACAAGCACTATCACTACTGGGAAGATCTGTGGAAGAATGAAGACGAGGAGTTGTGGTATAGAATGTTCAGACAAGGTTCAGCGGTCACGATACCAAGTACGAGTGTCGTACAAGTCGAGACGGAACAACGCATTGCTACATGCAATACACAGACCGACGACCGTTATTGGCAAACGACATTGTCTATACAAGTTGTGTAAGGAGTGAAGTGTTCAATTCTGCTTATGTACTCGCCGGGGATCTTTACACATATTCCTCGATCCATATCAATATTGCTATCAATGTACGCCCACCAGTAGGCATCAGCCAAGAACCACTAAAACCGTACTCCCATGTACTGCAAATCGTAGCCCAAAAACAGTACTTGAACCAAATAGGGCTCGAGAATCCCTCCTAGACAGTCGTGATCACGAGACAGCTGCCGTTCAATATGTCTCTCCACTAAATCACTCCTTCTTGTAAGTGGGCAGGGTTGCATCATCATCCGAGCCTCCAAAAGCGAATTGCATCTTCCTGCCCATCTTCCTCTCCAACCTCATCATCTCTCTCACAACCTCCTTTGCGACCTTCCTTCTCTCCTCTCTAGCCGTCTTCTCACGCTCCTTCTCCACATTCGCCTTTCCACTCCAACACTTCTTGAACTCCTTCTTGAATTTCTGACGTGGAGTCAATTTCCAATCAGCCTCTTTCTCGGCTTCCTCTTCTTGCTTCTCGCGGTATTCAGCCTCGTCTTCTGAGTCGAGCAAGTCTTGCTGCTCTAAATCATCGGTCTCGGTGGTTTGTTTGGAGACGAGAGGATCGAGAGATTCTGCGTCAAGGAGACGCTTTGATTTCTCTTTTTGCCAGGTGCGGGTGTTGGAGTAGGCGATGCAACCGGTCACGCTGAGGATGATGATAACGGGCAGAGAGAGAAAGGAAAGGAAGACGAAAATGGTGATGACATCTTCGGCGTCCATTGTGTTTGGTTGAGTAATATGTGAATGTTTTGTGTTTCAGGTGCAATGAGGGTATGTATTGATTGGGGTGAATGTTGGTGCGATGGTCTGTGATAGCAAGGTGGGATGGGAGCACCCCGTACTTGTCTCTTAACCAGAACGTTGCCACCTATTGTGGCGGTGCACATATAGTATCCACCATGACATCAGAGAGGCACGAATCAAGTAAGAGGAATCATGGCTTGGCGTGTTGTTGCCTTTCACGTACTTTTAATGCGTGATACGGAAGGGAATTGTGTCTGCTAGGACTTCATCACCACTATCTACAGTTATTCATGGCAGATAAGCACCTCTCTCTGCCACAGTAGTTGGTGCCGCTACCGCACGGAGCGCCACCATGGCACGACGAGCACGATGCAAAGGCATGAATGATATTACTGAGCTCTCTATGTACAATGCTGTACATGCGGTTTTCAAATCTTGTTGGTGTATGAAGCATACTGCACAAGTCATGCATTCGATGTGAAGCATCATGCCCCAGCTAACGACTTCCCTTGAAGGCAGGCGATGTTGCTTGTTAGGCTTAAGGTAGGCCAGTCTGCCTTGATGCAGCCCTGATTCGTCACATGTATGCCAAGATTCACTCCCTCCAGATTTCGCGGCGGTTGGCAAACCCATTCAAGTTGTGAATTCCAAACCAGCGGTTGGGTACACCTGCCTGGGTTCAGTAGTCCCTCTCTAACCTCCCCTAAACCTCTTTGGATCTTGCTGCGTATGGCAACAGCCCGAAGGAGTAGGCTTGTACAGCTCTGGTTATGGTTATCTGTCGATGTCATGAACATGTGATCCAAAATGACTGACACTGACACAAATTGCTGTGTCTACGGTGATACACAGGTGAGCGGTCAAGCTACCGTACAACAAGGAAATGTCTATATCCAGAAGGTGTATGTTATTGTGCGGCATGAAAGCAGGCTCCACAAAAAGGGACGATCTCGAGCACGCAGAAAACGTCAGAGTGTCAAGTTGTCAATGAGTGATCAGGAAACAGCAGACGAGGAGGAGACTGACGCACGCCACTTTCGCTATCAAGTAGGTGGAAGGGTACACCATGCCTTGAACACGCTACATGTTCATACATCTCCTGATCAACTATCGCGCTCGAAGGTACAATATCATCGATCCGGAGGCCCTTTTAAGCCCATCCAAGGTAACGAGATCAGATTGCTGGAGATGGTAATGCCATCCAGTAGCGCCTCGACCACCTTATTAGTCTCTCAGGATCCGCACTATCGACTTGTTCATTCGATGCTACCAAAAACCAGTGGACAAGGAACAGCTATCCCGGAAGAGTTTATCGCTCTCAGCTATAGCTGGGGCAATGGTTTCGAGCACGAGAATATCATGCTTGAAAATTGTGTTTATAGGGTCAATCCAAATCTGAAAAGAATACTTCAAGCACTGAACTTGAATTGGTTGAATCACTTGTTTCGTAATGGTTGCAAGGTCTGGACAGATTCAATTTGCATCAACCAGACAGACATTGCTGAAAAATCTCACCAGATTAAAAGAATGGCTGACATTTTCAAACAAGCAACATGGGTAGTGGTTTACGACGGCGAGAGTAACATAGACAGACAGAGACGAAGCCATTGATTTCATCAACGGCATCCAAACGGCATGGCAACAGACCAACTTCAGACAATATCTCCAAGAAACGTTTGCCCACCGTGGAATCACTATCTGGCGATCACTGTCAAGGTTCCTCGCCCCTTTTCAACTGTCGCACGTGCATGGGGTTTCCTTCAATCCATCCAACCATTTGATTCTTTGCCATGGAAATGTGATGACACAGAGAAACCTAATTGGAGTAATTCGTTCTCTCAATATCAACGACAGTAACAACATCAGCAATGACATGACGGTGATTTTTCGAGAAGAGCTTCTTACTGCTGATGCAAATGTCTACAATGCATACAGAGACTCGAAACTGTTTCCTCATCGGGAATGCAACTTTACCGCAGAAGGAGTGGTTTGATAGTGAAGCCAAGGCATTCCTACTATGGTGCATATTGTCTTATACTAACATATGCAATCAACTACGTACGTACTTACGTACGTAGTGATCAACTAATTGTCATCTGATTCCCAGCAGAATTGTGATGATATCTGCGTAGGTTGCTGGTAAAAGGCCATTGTTAACATTCCGAAGCTACGTACGTAGAGAATCCTGCCTACAGTACTACAGTAGTACGTACTGTTAGAAGTCGTCCCTTTCAACTTCGATATCGCTAATGGATTTCCTCTCATGGCAGTACCTGGAATGTGCTAGGAACCCACGGTAGTACAAGGAATGAAGTCAACTTGAGCACGACGTGCTCCAGCGACCTTCAGCGTTACATACGTAGCCTTACAGTGTGTACATGTGTACTTTATGTACATACGTCCTTTCCGAAGATTCATGACATCCTTGCGAATATATATGATACGTATTTTACTAGGTAAGTAAGTACGTACATATTCAGGAGGCCGTCGACTTACCGAAAAGCTGCGAGCACATACGTATGTACTGTACGGTACATGCCTCGTACGTACTTTCGAGGATTGATCGCCATCCATGCCGTGCGAACGTACGAGATAGTGAGTGTTGAGGAGGGCATCAGGCCATAGAAGTTGCGAGTACGTATGTACTGTACGCGGTTTCGTTGTTGCTTCGTTCACATTCGTCCAAGCAACAAAACATACGTACGTGCGTGATAAATTATGCGGTGCTGTTCGAACGAACCTCAGTATTATTCAAACAAGGTCGGTGAGGAAGTTACGACTCGAAATTGCCTAGAACAGCTACTAGCATACCTACGCAGTAATGTTGAAGTAAGTACACACCTAAAGTACTTGTGTAGCGTGCTATGTATATTTATTGCAAAGACTACTGTATTCACTAGTGGAAGGAGCG
>Ga0068623_1000007_pt1 | contig 17515 bp, 16 predicted proteins | sample InSIn2SAF170_FD_77427 | JGI IMG/M metagenome (GOLD analysis project Ga0068623, IMG submission 77427) | Clean room microbial communities from NASA Spacecraft Assembly Facility at Jet Propulsion Laboratory, Pasadena, California, USA -... ... | reverse complement strand
TGTCGAGTGTTTATTGACTCTTTACCTGTTTATCAGGCAATAGCACGAGATAGAGCGATTTATGGATACCCTTCTTCCTCTAGTGATGATAGCTAGTATACATTTAACGCCAAAGGTAAAAAAAAAGGGTAAAAAAAAAAAAAGGGGGTATAGTTTAACTGGTAAAACAACGAACTTGCACTTCGTAATTTTAGGCTCAATTCCTAATATCTCCAGATTAGGCTAAAAGTCTAATTTAATCTTTAGCCAAAAACAAAAACTATATATTCAATTTTTCCCTTATTTTTTTAAAGCAGGTTTTTTACTCAATTGCGCGATTATATGGAAAAATTAGAGGTAGATATGTTTTCATGTGACAAAAAACGATCAAAAATTTTTACGTTTGTAATATTGTACGCGATAAATTGCAATGTTGTTTTAAACGAATGGTTATATCTGTAAAACATTTGACGCCTAATAGTAAGGAATGTTGTATAGTTAGACCTTTTGTTGAAAAAGGCTAACAAACGCAGCTAAAAACAAAATATTTTTGTGGTGTTTTTTTCATTCAAATTGGAAACTTTTTTCTCAAGCTTAGACTGAACTTCTTGGTTCGTGCTCGGCCATGTGACGAAAAAGAAAGTCGATCTCTTTTGCATGATCGCGTAGGTGAAACACACAAGGAACAGTGTATTGTTTTGCCACTTTTCTTATAGTGGAGCTCGTGCGAATAATGGTTTCCACCTTTGAATATTTCATTGTGGCAAATGCAATATTATAGCTATTTAATCACCGGTACATACATACCTTTTTTTTGGTAAAAGTCACAGGCTAGATTAAAAATATAATGGCACTTAAAAGCTCCAAACCCGTAAAAGTTGCCGATATATAAACTATTTGTAAATAAAGCAATGGCTATATTTAAAGATGGGCTTATCAACCCTGCGTAGATCTAAAGCATAAGATTTTTTATATTGTAAAATTAATATCATAAAATTAATACTTAAAAAGATTATTTTACTTTATATTTACAATATTTAAAACACAAACATAAGCTCGAGAAGCTCAACTTGGTAGAGCGGAACACTGAAGATGTTTAGGCTGTAAGTTCAAATCTTACCTCGAGCACATAGAATAGGTGTGCTGAAAATTGGTAACCAGGTTCCGCTTAGGACGGAATAGTTTTTACTTTGCAAGTTCAAGTCTTGTCACCTATAACTAAGAAAGCCGTTATTTCAAAAGTGCGAGCGAGAAAAAGAGTAACAAAAACTTGGTCATATGTTGTCGACTAATCGGTAAGTCATAAATTTTTGGTATTTACTATTGAGTGTTCGAATCGCTCCAACATAAAAGTTTTTTATTATAAGTAGAATTGCGTGATGGGAAAGGGTAGTTTAATTGGTAGAACGTGGTGCTACGGACACTTTAATACAAGTTCAATTCTTGTCCTTTTCTCCAAAAAGGAATAAGCTGCAAAAGGTTTGCATTTTGATTGCAGATCAACAATTAGAAGTTCGATTCTTCCTTATTCCTAAGTAAAAATGATATTAATTTATAAAAAAATTAAGCCTTTATAGCTCAAAGGTAGAGCAAAATACTGTTAATATTTCGGTTAGGTGTTCGAGTCATCTTAAAGGCGTAAAAACACTACTACGCTCGTGTTTAGTACGGAGAGATTTTAGTTTAATGGGTAAAACATGCGACTTTTAATCGTTATAATGTGGGTTCAAGTCCCACAGATCTTATATATAAATAAACAGTAATTATAGAACTTTATGCAATATTAAAGTTATAAAGGCTATAGCTTAATCGGTAGAGCCAGCTGCTCATGACAGCTTAGATGAGTGTTCAAATCATTCTAGCCTTAAAAAATGTATGAAAAACATACGTAAATAGCCAAGATAGTTCAACTGGTTAGAACATTAATTTCATGCGTTAATAGTGTGGGTTCAACTCCCTCTCTTGGTAGGCCTAAGGGCCAAAAATATGATAGCAAAAGTAAATCTTTGTAGCTACTAATAACATATTCATTATTTATTTTTTTAAGCATTGGCTCAAGTTAGTGTAACCGATTAAATTGTATTTACAATTTAACTTTTGCACATTAAATCGGTGCGAATTTAAACTAACTTTTAAACACTTATTACAAATACAACAAGTACCTACACTGTGTGGGATAAAACAGAGCTTTAAGCGAAACTAATCTTATTTACATCACAGGGCTGAAAGCCAATTAAATAAGACAAGAAACTAGGGTGCAAGTACCACTTAAAACATTAGTACTTAAAATATGAACCTGTAAATATAATATATGATACATTATTCTATTTACCTTTATATAATATCTAAAGGTATAAATGTATATATTTTATAAAATGTATACAAGAGATAATTGTGTTTATCAGTAATAGCAGGGAATAAATAAAAAATCCAATATGCAGACGATGGTTGTATAAAATAGAGTTAATTAAGTATGCCTCAACTTATACCTTTTTTTTTCGTTAATCAAGTAATATTTAATTTTTTACTTTTAACTGTAATAATCTATATTTTATGAAAATTTATATTATTTCTATTTGCCCGTTTATCTAAAACACGTTTACACATATTTATTATAGTTCTCTTTAACATAGCATGTTTAAAAGATCTTGAATTATATTTTATTCACAAGTATTTACCAACAAATATAGTTTTATGAGAAGGATGCAAATTACTATGTATGGCCTTATATCATCCTTTCTCTTATCTTTATATGTTGGATCAAATGGATTTTATTGGAGAAGTGCCTAATATTAATTGTAATGAAATAGGTTTAAATAATTTAATGATGGATATAAGTAAACCGCTAAACCCTGCGCCTACAAGTGAAGCATCTGGCTCTGGAAGCGGTCTACAAGTTAATCCAGTAACGCAAGCACCAGAAAATACTGATCTAAATCTAGACAAGCCCTTATTAAATCTTAAACTTCTAAAAGTTAAGGGTGTTTATTATGTTACAGATACTCTAGAAAAAGGCGGTTATAATCTCTTAAGAGAATTACAAACGCCAGAAGGACAAGAAAAACCTGACTTAGTTAGTGTAAGGTCATCAACACAGGGTAGCAATGTGAAAGCGTTAAAATTAGGTCTAGATGGGTCCACAAAAATGACTAGCCTCGAATTTGAGGGGAGAAAATATGCTGGTCAATATGTGGATTTAAAATACCCTAACGCCACAGTTACTAGCTTAAAACTTCCTATCCAAAAAAATGAAACGGGCTCCGTTTTTATTATTTGAAAAAAGATGGGAATTAATTAAAAAGCTAAAAGATAAAAAAAAAAAAGGAAGGGTCCGTTTGTTGGTTTACGGGTTGAGCTGTAAACTCAATAGCATTCTGCTGTCGAAGGTTCGAATCCTTTTCTTCCTATTTCTTATTAGCTTAATGGTAAAGCAGAATACTTCTAATATTCCCATTCAGGTTCAAGTCCTGGATAAGAATAAGATATTTTTACTATTAAAAATAATACAGAAGGTTCTTTTGTAGGACAGATGTTATAAATAAACGAATGATACAAGCAGCAAAAATAATTGGGACAGGTTTAGCAACAACAGGTTTAATAGGAGCCGGTGTAGGAATAGGTGTAGTTTTCGGTGCATTAATAATAGGTGTATCTAGAAATCCTTCATTAAGAGGACAATTATTCTCTTACGCAATTCTTGGTTTCGCTTTCAGTGAAGCTACAGGATTATTTGCATTAATGATGGCATTCTTATTATTATATGTTGCTTAATTTTTTTTTTTTAAGGTAGATATAGTTTAAAGGTAAAACCACTATTTGTGGCATAGTAGTTCTTTGTTCAATTCAAAGTATTTACCCTCGCATTTGGCTTTTTTCTTCCATTTTTGGTTTTCGGTGTAGTTAATCATATTCAGGTTTGTATCTTAATTTAGTTCAATTTTTATGCTGGATTAGCCAACAATATTATTAATCAGCAAATTTTAATGAGATTATCACTAATTTTGTTTTTAATTGGGACTTTAGGTTTTGTTTTAAATAAAAAAAATATAATATTAATGCTTATTTCTATAGAAATAATGTTATTATCTATAACTTTCTTAATCTTGATAAGTTCCTTAAGCTTTGATGATATATTAGGACAAGTATTATCTATATATATAATAGCAATTGCGGGAGCAGAATCTGCAATAGGTTTAGGTCTTTTAGTAGCATTTTATAGACTGCGTGGTTCTATAGCTATAGAAAATAAATAATGTATCTAGCTTTAATAGGGTTACCAATATTAGGATCAATAATATCCGGTTTTTTTGGTAGAAAAATCGGAGTTAGCGGATCACAAATAATAACATGTACGTGTGTTATAACAACAACAATTTTAGCGATTTTAGCTTTTATAGAAGTAGGTTTAAATAAAAATCCAGTGAAAATACATTTATTCCGGTGAATAGATGCAGAGTATTTAAATGTATCTTGAGCGTTCAACTTTGATTCTTTAACGGTTTCAATGTTAATACCCGTGTTGATCATATCATCTTTAGTACATGTCTATTCTATAGGCTATATGAGTCATGACCCTCACAACCAAAGATTCTTCAGTTATTTAAGTTTATTTACATTTATGATGATAATCTTAGTAACCGGAGATAATTTTTTAGTTATGTTTGTAGGATGAGAAGGTGTAGGAGTTTGTTCTTATTTGTTAGTTAGTTTTTGATTTACAAGAATCGCGGCAAATCAAAGCTCTTTAGCGGCCTTTTTTACTAATAGAGTAGGAGATTATGTATTAACTGTAGGTATGTTTGCTATTTTATGATCATTTGGAAATGTAGATTATACAACTGTATTTTCACTTTCACCCTTTTATAGCGAAAGTGTTATCTTTTTTGTTGGTATATGTTTATTAATCGGTGCTATGGCTAAAAGTTCACAAGTAGGTTTACATGTTTGATTACCAATGGCGATGGAGGGTCCTACTCCAGTTTCTGCTTTAATTCACGCTGCTACTATGGTTACCGCCGGTGTGTATTTATTAATGAGAGCTTCTCCTTTAATAGAATATAGTTCAACTGTTCTGTTACTCTGTTTATGAGTGGGTGCTATTACTACTGTATTTAGTTCTCTTATCGGTTTATTTCAACAAGATATAAAAAAAGGTTATAGCTTATTCTACCATGAGTCAATTAGGGATGATGGTTATAGCTATTGGTTTATCTTCCTACACAATTGCTTTATTTCATTTAATTAATCACGCCTTTTACAAAGGTTTATTATTTTTATGTGCCGGTGCAGTTATACATGCAGTTGCAGATAATCAAGATTTTAGAAAATATGGTGGTTTAGTCTCATATTTACCCTTAACTTATTCACTTATGCTTACAGCTTCTCTTAGTTTAGTTGCCTTTCCCTTTATGACAGGTTTTTATTCTAAAGATTTTATTTTGGAGTCTGCTTATGGTCAATACAAATTATCTAGTATAATTATATATTTTATTGCAACAATTGGTGCTATGTTTACTACACTTTATTCAGTAAAGGTACTTTATTTGACTTTTTTAACAAATCCTAATGGTTCTTTAGTTAATTATAAACTTAATAAATCTGCGCACGAGGGAGATGTATTTATGAGTGCACCTTTAGTCATATTAGGTTTATTTTCTATATTCTTTGGTTATATAACTAAAGATCTATTTATAGGTTTAGGTTCAGATTTCTTTTCGGATAATGCTTTATTTATACATCCTCATCATGAACTTATGTTAGATACTGAGTTTGCGGTAAACACTTTCTATAAGTTATTACCTTTATTGTTTACAATTACTTTAACCATATGTTCTATTGCTTTAACGGAATTCTATCCTAGATTACTTGTTGGTTTTAAATTATCTAGATTTGGTCACAACATATTTAGTTTTTTCAACCAAAGATTTTTAGTAGAAATGTATTATAATAGATACATATCCGGTACAGTTCTTTACTTAGGTGGACAAACTACTAAAGTATTAGATAAAGGTGCAGTAGAGTTATTTGGACCTTTTGGTTTACAACAACAATTAACAAATTTAAGTGAAAAAATAGATTCTTTAAGTACGGGTATTGTTACTAATTATGCTTTGTATATACTTATAGGATTAATCTCTTACGTAAGTGTAATAAACTTCAGTGAATTTAATATTTTAATTATAATTCATGCCTTAATTATACTTACAAGAGAAAATAAAAAATAAAAATTTTTATTTGAAACTTAGTTTAATTACAAAGGACCAGTACTCGACAAGGCGTTAGGCATAAGCAACAGAGAATAACTATCTGCTTGCGAAGATCGGGGAGGAGAGGGTCAGGGGGGTCAAAAATTAATTAATAAAAATGTTTGTTCTAATGTTTAAACCTTAAACTTTATTAGAAACGTTAATTGGAATATTTGTGGTGCTGTTTAGGTGTATTAATGTTTTATATATTTTTTCGAAAGTATACTTGCACCCTTATTTTAATAGAATTTTTTGGATCCAGAGATAAATTAAGAGCGAGTTTTTATTTTTTCTTATATACATTTTTGGGCTCATTATTAGGTATATTTATTCTATTTACTTTTAACACATAAAATATTGATTTTTTTTTAGTGCTATAACCAACCAAGTAAATGATAAATCTTTAAAGACTATTGCATTTTATAGGGCCTTAAAGTTTTATTAGCGTGCAAATATACTTTTTTATCCGCTTTATTTTTTAAGTAAATCTTTAATACTAAAGGTAACTTTATAAAAAGCGACATTTTCTGCTTAGATCTTCTTCCATCCAAGGCGTAACTAAGAAAAGCTGTATTATTATTTTTTATTTTTAGATTTATGTCATTAAATCTAAATGTAAAAAATAAATGTTATCTGTGATATAATGACTAACAATAAAAAAAGAGACATTAGTCAGCGCGGTATACGTTGTTGTTACGTGTGGGTTAATAAATATTTGGTTTACATTTCCTTCTGTTTATCCTAGACCGGTTATTACACGAGCTGTGGCTAGTCCACGGGAATAAAAATATTAAGTTGACTTTCAACAAGATATGGTGGATCATTACATTTAACATCTTTAATGTTATTACCATACCAAAAAAGGTAAATAATTTATAAAAGTCATCATTACAGTTTTAGTATTTTTTCTTAAAAAATACTAAAAAGTACTGTGGAATTTCTATCTCTACGTAGCAAAAGAAAGGAGAAAATTTTTAAAATATAATGTCAACAAATATCTTGTTTTATTATTACCTAGACCTTGGTGATATATTAGAAAATATATCAAAGTATAATACGCTTTTTTTAACTATAATATTAGTTGCAGCAACTTTTATACTATCTTCAAGTATCATAGATAGCTTAAATTTAAATAACAAAGTGGAGAGTAAACAAACAAGAAGAAAAAACAAACGTAATAGAGACCCTTTACGTGTTTATCTTAATAAAAAGCCTAATTCAGATTTTTATTTATTGACTACAAATAAACAAGAATATAATTCAATGATAGGCCTTATGAGTATTTTGTATTTTGGAGGTGTAAATTATGCAGAAGGTTCTAGCCTACAACTTACAGGTCTCCTTATACCACGTTCTCAGGTTATTGAGCAGGGGTCACGTAATAGGGTGTTACCTCCTCATATAGTAGTCATGGATCAAAGGGTGGTAAGCGGGGACTTCAATAGTCTCAGAATAGGTACAAATGGTGGTATTTTAACGCATGGTAAAACCCACTTTAATGCTATGTATAGAAGTTGAAATTAGTGTTATTAGCGGCTGTATATTTTTGGTTCCCAATCGGGAAAAATATTTTATCTGGTTAATTATAGCATCAGTAATATTATTATTTTCTAACATATCCTGTTATCTTATTTCTATCGGTATTGTTTTTATTGGTTTAGCATATTTATTGCTTTATGTGGGAGATATTTCGGATATTACCTGCATAGGTAATATTATGTATACAAGTTATTTTATCTGGTTAATTATAACTTCGGTTATATTATTATTGGCAATGGTAGGATCAATTATTATTACTATTAAACAAAAAGACATTTAAATAAATATAGTTTAAACTAATAAACAATTGAAACTAAAAAAAAAAAAATAACGCATAAATCAAATAAGCTTTAAATAATTTAAATTAAAAGTTTCCACTAATAAAAATATAACCTAATCTACATAAAAAATGAGGAATATTACTCATTTTTGTATTTTTTATGCCTAATATAGGAGATAGTTAAAATTATGTAATAGACTTATTATAATTCATAAAAAAGAATTAACCATAATGTATAAGTAATAACTACGATACAGATTTAGAAACGTAAATGCCAATTTATATACGCAAAAAAAAAAAATAACACACAGATCAAATAAGCTTTAAATAATTTAAAGCTTATTAAAAGTTTCTATTAATAAAAATTATAACCTAATCTACAATTAAAAAAAAAAATGAGAATATTAAAAAGTCACCCTTTATTGAAAATGGTTAATTCCTACGTAATTGATTCACCTCAACCATCTAACATTAGTTATTTATGAAATTTTGGTTCATTATTAGCCCTTTGTTTGATAATACAAATAATTACTGGAGTAACATTAGGTATGCATTACACACCTAGTGTTGTAGAAGCATTTGATTCAGTGGAGCACATAATGAGAGATGTAAACAATGGTTGATTAATACGTTATTTACACTCAAATACAGCTTCAGCCTTTTTCTTTTTAGTGTATTTACATATAGGAAGAGGTTTATATTATGGATCGTATAAAGCACCAAGAACGTTAACCTGAACAATAGGAACAGTAATTTTCATATTAATGATGGCAACCGCCTTTTTGGGTTATGTACTTCCTTACGGTCAAATGTCTCTATGAGGCGCAACCGTTATAACTAATTTAATGAGTGCGATACCTTGAGTAGGACAAGATATAGTAGAGTTCATTTGAGGAGGTTTCTCTGTAAACAACGCTACATTGAACAGATTTTTTGCATTACATTTTGTATTACCTTTTGTATTAGCGGCGTTAGCTTTAATGCATTTAATCGCTTTACACGATTCAAGTGGTTCAGGAAATCCATTAGGAGTATCCGGTAACTATGATAGATTGCCTTTTGCTCCTTATTTTATCTTTAAAGATTTAATAACGATATTCCTATTTGTTATAGTACTATCCATTTTTGTATTTTTCATGCCTAATATGTTAGGAGATAGTGAAAATTATGTAATGGCTAATCCTATGCAGACACCACCTGCTATCGTACCGGAATGGTACCTTTTACCTTTTTATGCTATTTTAAGATCTATACCTAACAAATTATTAGGTGTAATCGCTATGTTTTCTGCTATTTTAGCATTACTTATAATGCCTTTTACTGATTTATCTAATTTAAGAGGAATACAGTTCAGACCTTTAAGTAAAATAGCCTTTTTTGTATTTTTAGCAAATTTCTTGATACTAATGCAATTAGGTGCAAAACACGTTGAATCACCTTTTATTGAATTTGGGCAAATCTCGACTGCTTTATATTTTGCTCATTTTATAATAATTGTTCCTTTTGTAACTTTACTAGAAAATAGTTTAATAGATTTAGCTGTATTAGAAGATAAAAAATCTTTAAATAATTCACCTAAACATGCTTTTGTTAACATATCTGAAACTTTCTAAATACCAACCACCGCGCTTTCCCCCTCTGAAAAAAACACTTTGTCGTTAAAATGTTTTCGTACAACATCTTCAACTTTGCTGATAAGTTATTCCACATGACTCCGTTTCTTCAAAAGAGATTTATTTTAGGTATCTTTATTCATTATGCGGAGTCGGCCATCAGATAGGCCGCAAGGTCGAAAGAGCAGTTAAAATTCGCCTAGGTTTTGTCCTGTTTTTTGGTTTTTCTGTTTAATTATACTTGTTTTAAAGTAGTAATGTTCCATAGCCTTTATCATTATCTATACACTTTTTTAGCAAGTGGAATAAAAATTAATAATTTATTTCTATAACTTTTAAATAATCACATTAGAGAAGTTTTATTAGATAATTTATAAAAGTGATTTTTACAGTTTTTTTTCTTAAAAGGGTGGAATTTCTATCTCTACGTAGCAAAAGAAAGGAGAAACTTAATCAAAATTTAATGCATTTTTTATTTGAAACATTTAATATATTTAATGGTTTTCATGTAATATTTTTATATATCATAACATCCATATCAATTCTATCTGGAATTTTAATTGTTATAACTAAAAATCCCATAGTGTCCGTTTTATATCTTATATTATTATTTTCTAACATATCCTGTTATCTTATTTTTATCGGTATTGTTTTTATTGGTTTATCATATTTATTGGTTTATGTGGGAGCAGTATCTATCTTATTTTTGTTTATATTAATGCTTATAAATATAAGGGTATCAGAACTTATAGGTGACACTAATAATAATATACCTTTAGCTATTATAGCAATTCTATCCTTTTTTATACCTATAAGCAGTATATTACCCAATTCTGATAATAAAGCAGATAATTTTGAGATAGTAAGTATACAAGATACACATATTTCGTATGTTTCTTCAAACAATTGAGACAACAATATGGTAGATATTTCGGATATAACCTCCATCGGAAATATTATGTATACAAGTCATTTTATCTGGTTAATTATAACTTCGGTTATATTATTATTGGCAATGGTAGGATCAATTATTATTACTATTAAACAAAAAGACATTTAAATAAATATAGTTTAAAGTAATAAACAATTAAAGCTAAAAAAAAGGAAAAAATTTAAAGGAATAACAGTAACTTATAGTGACCAGTCCTTTATACAAGGAAAAGTGGAGCTTGCAGCATTTGACTGTATCATGCTATCTCAGATGGAGCATATTAATCATGTTTTTATTTTGGTACAGGATTTCACGGATTGCACGTAAGGATAGGAACAGCCTTTTTAGCTGCAGGGCTCTGACGTTTATTAGCATACCATCTAACTAAAGATCACCATCTAGGATTAGAATCTGCGATATTATATTGACACTTTGTGGATGTAGTATGACTTTTCCTATATGTCTTTGTGTATTACTGAGGATCTTAACAAAAATTCTCTAAGTCTGAATTGTGTAAGCAAGCCTTTGTTAAATCTAACCTCTCTCAAACGCGTCTGTTGTAAGTGCATATTGTAAAAAGTGCCCTATATCCCCAAACAGTTTTGTTTATCTTAATGTGGTTTAAATTAGAGGGCTGAAAGAGGTAAACAGGTAGATCATAAGATTTATTGATAGATATCGTAAACGTTCAAGTCGTTTCTCGAATAATTGTATTTTTATTCAAAAAAGCATAAGAGGTCTCTTGTAATAAGTTTACTTTTTAGGTGTGATTTTTTATGAGCAACAATACTCGTAGTAATTTTCAGGTCCACCCTTTCCATTTTGTTTCGCCGAATCCTTGACCATTATACATAGGTTCGTTATTTACTGCTACATTAATCTCAGTTTTAACCTTTCATAGCTTTTTTTTTAGATGTTTTAATCTTTAATAGCTTTTTTTTAGCTTTAATTGTTTTATACGCAGCTTTAATCTCTGTAATATATTCTCTGTATTTATTACAGAGAATATATTCTATGTATTTATTATATATAGATCCACCTAAATCGCATTCTTTTATCCTTTCATCTAAAGAAAGCGCTATTTTACCGGTATTTTTAGTATATCCGGTTTTAACCTGTTAATCGGGGTTTTTTTTCTTATAAATGTGATAGGGCTTATTCCGCTGCACACTGGTAGTGATGCTCCTGCTTTACTGAGTTAAGCAAGAAACCTAGCAGATGCAATAGATTTTATTACAAGAGGACTAGGTTCTGAAAATCTAATACTAAGCCCAACTCAACATAATATTGCTTTAAACCAGCTACAGCATTTATATGGTCAAATAATTCCAGATCTTTTAGGTAATATACAAGCAGCTTAACTAATCCTTTAAATACTCGATTTGATATAAGAGATTTAAATGAAGCAAGTGATATCTTAACCGATTGTGAAATAGAGATCGAAAGATTAATAGAAGATCTCTATAACGAAATGGATACAGATTAATTTAGCATTAAAAAATCCATTAAAAATTAGTTTTTCTCAGTATTCGGTTATTATAAATAAATCATGCATTTATTTTAAACTTTGTTAAAATGTAGTTTTAGTTATATTTGATGAACTTTAAATGGTCCACCCAAACCACATGCCTTTGTAAGCTTACAAAGTGCAATGCAAACTCTTTTAATACCAACCACCGCGTTTACATACCTTGTAATTAGTCTTATTAGAGAAAGTTATATGAAATTTTATCTGTTATAACCTAATGATAAAAAACAAGGTTATCTGTGATACATCTAAAAATAAAAAAGAAAGGTTAAATGTCATTTATTTAATGACTAAGAAACAAGGGCCTTAAAGGTTTGGGAGCAGATAAACCGGCTCCCTAAAGCTGAAGGGTGCGGAGTACTGTAACTAGAAAACGTAAAGCCTAGATTTTTGCTATAGGGCGTCTAGCAAGTGCGGATAAAGGGAGTTTAAGAAAGAGAAATTTTGGACTAGTGGGATAATTTTGAAAGATTGGTGTGAGCGGAGTTCTCTTTATCATATATAAACCGAGGTTTATTTTTACATAAATATACAAATGTGTTATATACATAGCATAAAGTTTAATAAACTTAGGAAAGTCAAGAGCAAGTTAAATATATGTTTATCTACAACAAAAGAATAATTTTTTTTAATTTAACAGAAAATAAAAATTTTACAAAAGTAAAAAAACGAACTAAAAAATATATTTTGCCTTATTTAGTGAGATGCAATTTAACAGGAACTCGCTTATATATAACCATAAAAATAATTATATACATAAGTAAAAAAAATCATATTTATATATTTGATGTGTAAGCTCAATAATGTTTCTACTTTCAAATATATATTTCGCAAAAGCCCGTATTTAAAATAAGTTAATCGTAAAACCGCTTAATTTTTACAAATAATATTACTAAAAAAAGTGCCTTATAGATTAAATAAGGAATAAAAACAATAATTAAGTGAATTGCCAATATCTTGAAAGTATTTCAGTTTTATCTCGCACAAATAATGATGCTCCAGAGCCTTGAGGGTTGTTTTTTCAAGATCCTTATATGGAAGGATTAGAGGAACTACATAACAATATTATGTTTTATTTAGCTATAATACTTTTTGCAGTAAGTTGAATAATGCTGTCAATAATTATAAACTACAAAAAAGCCTCTAGATCCAATGTAAATTTAAACAATGGAATTTTACTAGAACAGGTGTGAACAATAAGTCCGGCTCTTATTTTAGTTTTAATAGCTATTGCTTTCTTTAAATTATTATATCTTATGGATGCAGTAATAGATCCCTCCTTAGTAATCTACGGTCAGAAACACCAATGATATTTAAGCTACAAATAGCCCGACTATACAAACGTATTTAGCGAAACTTCCGGTACCGGCTCTGCCCCCGCAATTAATTTAGCAGAAAAGACATCTTTTGATTTTACGGGGGCAGGTAAAACTTTTTATTAAAAGAATGGGTAATTCCAATAATTTTGTATTGAAAACAAATATGGATCTCTTAAGCAGTAAATAAAACCTTGCTTTAGTATTAGATTTCCCTGTATATTCTTATAGTGAAATGCCAGATAAAGTAGGTATTCTTATTCCTAAAGCTAAACTAGAATTCGTTAATTATTATAGAGGTGGAGACCTGTTACCAAAAGACATGCAAGTTGCTAGAGTTTCAGGTTAACTAGCCGTATAAAGTGCTAATAAAGGAAGTTTATGCATGAAAGATGGTAAGATATAAAGATTTTCGGGTATTGGTGGCTAGTTAAATATATAATTTCTTTTTATATTTAAAGATAAAAGGTACATGTTTAGGTAAATGTTCAGAAACCAATTTTCTGTATAAAAACAGAAAAGGTCCATATATCGGTCAATGTTCAGAAATCTATGGTATATTACACGATTCAATGCCAATCGCTATCCATTTAGGAAAGTTTTTATACTGGTTATATGACCAAATCGGAGGTTAATTAAAAAGATATCTAAATTAAATAATCTAGACATAAAATATATAAAAAAAAAACCAAATGCAAAAAAAAAGAAAAAAGTGGCCATAAGTTAATGGTAGACTGTTCGTCTTCCAAACGAAGTGTGTCGATTCGATTTCGACTGGCCACAGAGTTAGTAGTTTAAATAGGTAAAATGTTTCCTTGTCGAGGAAAATTATGCCGGATCGAGGCCGGCCTAACTCGTGGGGGGTGGGGGATCCCCACCCAAAAACCCTCCTTAAACTGTTTGATCGAGGTTTTTTGACTATGATGTAAAAATTTGGTGAAAAAGCTACAGCGGTGGAGGGACTATAGCCGTAAGATCAAACAGTTAAAGGGGATAAATAATATTAAGATAAAGATAAACATGAGAAATTTCAAAAAAAAATATATTATAATTCATTACAGGATAATCTTAAAATTTATTGATAGATATCGTAAACGTTCAAGTCGTTTCTCGAATAATTGTATTTCGCTTTAAAGCCATAAAAGGGTCTCTTGTAATAAGTTTACTTTTTATATATAATTTTCTTATGCGTGATTTTTTGATCAGCAATGAGATTCGAAGCCATACCCAAGTTTACCCTAAAGAACAGAAAAGATTTTTTTCTAAAAATAACGCCTTTTTAATGAACAATTCAAACTCAGATGAAGAACAAAGTGATTCTGATTATTTGGAAAAAAAAACGTAAACAATTAAAAATTCATTTGTTATCTCTTAAAAAAAGTCTAAAAGAACTTAAAGCACAAGAAGTAGCTTTAGCGAATCAACAAGACGGACAACCTCCCAGTAGCAGACAACAAGCCGCTATTGTTAAGAATAAAGAAAAATTCAAAGCAATCTTTGATGAAGAGGTATCCGATTCAGACTCCGGTGCAAACCGTACTGAGGAATACATAGAAAGAAAACAGGTAAGAAAAATCATTAAATTTATAAAAAAAGAGCTTATCCGCAATTCAGAGGAGGAGAAAAGAGTAAATCAAGCTATAGATGATATGTATAATAAAAGAAAAACTGACTTACTAGATGTTTATGCTTAATTACTTAAACCAGCAGAAAACAAGGGGGAATCCTCTGCCTCTGTAAACTCACCCTCTTCTGGACAGCAAAAGGCCAAGCCACAAAATAGCCCAAGCGATTATATTGATAGTTTACCCAAAGAATATAATCCTTTCGATGATTTAGGAGAGGATTAAAAAAAAAATTAATCCACTATAGTTTATTAACACACACATTTTACTTCAGTTGCAAAAGTAGGACATTGTTCTGAAAGTGTATATATTTTTCACAGTACAAAGCTTATTTAAATCCAATAGGTTAATTTTTATAGTTATTGTATAATCGAATACAAGCTTAGTACCTTATTCAGTTTTTTTCGCGCTTTCTTTTCTTACTTTAACACAAAATAAATTTTAAAGTCTGAAAAAAAATTAGACTTAATCAAAAAAAAAAGGAAAAGTTGCTATAGGTAAGGCGAGATATTTGCTAAATATCGTGTAATACACTTGGGCGTTCGATTCGCTCCTTTTCCGGCTAATCATAATTTTTTTTTTTATTTTTTAAATCTAAAGAGTATAGTTTAAAAGGCAAAATCAGAAGCTTCAAACTTCAAGTTCTCAGTTCAAATCTGAGTGCTCTTGTTAGGTTCTTTAACTTAATCGGTAAAGTGCGTTCTTGATAAGGATGTTATTCAAGTTCAAATCTTGGAAGAATCACAAGTTTTACATTTAAGAGAATTGACTGAGTGGTTTAAGGTGATAAGCTTGAAACTTATTTGGTTTATCGAATCACATCCGTTCGAATCGGATATTCTCTGTAAATCCGGGGTAGTGCCGGGTGGTTAGGTGTCTTGTTTGGGTCGAGAAGTTTCTCAGTTCGAATCTGGGTGCCCCGATGTTTTTAAATGATAAATCTTTAAAAACTATTGCACTTTATAAGGCCTTGAGGGTTTTATTAGCGTGCAAATATACTTTTTTATCCGCTTTATTTTTTAAGTAAATCTTTAATACTAAAGGTAACTTTATAAAAAGCGACATTTTCTGCTTAGAACTTCTTCCATCTAAGGCGTAACTAAAATAAGCTGTATTATCTTTTTAATTTTTTTTATAAAATTTTATGCTATTATCCTTTTTAATATTACTGCCCCTATTAGGTATATTTATTATATTCATCTTTAACACAGAAAAGATAGATTTTTTTAGTGCAATAAACGAAAAAAACAACGAAATAAACGCAATAAACAATAAAAAACACGTTTTTGGCGTAACAGACTCAAAAAATTACGAAATAAGTGAAATTAACTCTAAAAACCACGAAATAAATGAAGAAAACCAGAAAAATAAAAAAGTAAATGATAAAACTTTAAAAATTATTGCACTAGTTGTAACAATTGTAGATTTATTTTTATCACTTATCATATGATTCTTATTTGATAACAGCAGTAAACACTTTCAATTCGTTCAGGAACATTATACAGTAGGTCATTATGATTTTTATTTGGGATTGGATGGTCTGTCTATATATTTTGTATTATTAACAACTTTAATAGCACCCATTTCTATAATATCTAATTGAAAGTCAATTAATAGTAAAACTGCTTATTTTTTAGTGATAATATTACTTTTAGAATCTTGTTTATTATTGATATATGCTGTTTTAGATGTATTAATGTTTTATATTTTTTTCGAAAGTATACTTGCACCCTTATTTATTTTAATAGGATTTTTTGGATCCACAGATAAATTCCTTCTGCGTAGTTTGAGTTAACTCTAGTAGTTTCTTCTATACATTCATCAGAGCAAAATTGACATAGGCAATCCAAACATTGATATTCTACAACATTTACATCACAGTAAATGTTGTCACAATCTGCGAAAAAATATAGTCTTTGCTCATTACACTCTTCACTTACTCCAGGACCGGTATTCTCGTGTGGACAAACACACGTATCTGTTTCACAGTCAATAATAGAGTCTGGACCATCATTAGTAGTAATGATGTCTGTCCCAAATAAAAAATGGAAATTGTACAATAAACTAGATACACTGTAATTTAAACCATCTAGAATAATTGAAGGGTAAATACCTAATAATACAGTTAATATTACTAAAATTAAAAGAAGAGAATATTCTCTTTTGTTTAAATCAGATAAATATGTGAATCAACCTTTGAATATACCACCAAAAATTATTCTATTAAACATAAATATAGTATATACAGCAGATAAAATTATAGAAGATGAGGCTAGTATACCCGCAAATGACAATCTTTCAAATATACCATATAAAGACATAAATTCTCCTACAAAATTTAAAGTAAGGGGAGCACCACAATTACCTAAACATAATATAAAGAATAATATAGAAAAAATTGGCATAATTTGGGCTAAACCTCCATAATAATTTATTGTTCTTGTACTAGATCTATCATA
>Ga0068623_1000005_pt1 | contig 17989 bp, 14 predicted proteins | sample InSIn2SAF170_FD_77427 | JGI IMG/M metagenome (GOLD analysis project Ga0068623, IMG submission 77427) | Clean room microbial communities from NASA Spacecraft Assembly Facility at Jet Propulsion Laboratory, Pasadena, California, USA -... ... | reverse complement strand
TTTAAGATATTACAATTATACTTTTTGAGGAAAGTTATAAGGGAATAATAGTCAATGGGTTTCTACTTAGCTAGGTTAAACCAAAAGGTTTCACATAATTACATCTCATGATGATCTAAAGATATTATGTTAGTAGAAAAATAACACATGCATAAAGTAATATAAGAGAAAGGGTAACAAACTATGCAACATATCGTGGTTAAATTATTATGATGACTTCACTATATTGATGGCTATTTGATATTGGTAATTGAGATTGTGTAGATAATTTTTTCGATTAAACGATGTCCAACAATCTATTCAAATAGATTAGAAAACCATACAAATTGAAATACATATTTTGTATCACTAATTCCTATCAACCAATATTAGGAAGTACTTGACAGATTGCATTGATAATGCTTTCTGGGTTGAATAAGACAACATAAGAATTGTTGCGTAAATCATGTGGTAATTCATGTTAATAAAATTGAGAATTGATATCTTCATTCAGGGGTGACTTGATGTTAAAAGGGGATGTTAACATGTGAATAGCCTAGGATAACACCCTAGTACACATAGTGACAAAAAACTTAAAAGGTGTAGAATGGAAAACATTATAACTTTCATTATAACCTATGAAGGAGAAAGGAGTTTATACCTACACCAAATTATTCACGGCCAACAAGATGTTTGAAGAGGTGTCAAAAGAGAATATGAGATAACTAGTTAAGTATAGAGTACTTTTAAATACCAAATGATCATTTTCTTGGTTAAAGATAAAGTTAAGTAGCATAGTCAATAGTCTTCTTTATGATTAAGTGGAAGTAATATTCTGTTGTTGTTAAAACATTTTTGAGGTTACAAATATAATCCCAAAACTCAAATTTATGGGTGTGATAAAGTTGTAGTATGCGTGATTACTTGTATGATACTATTTTACTGACATAGTACTGCAAGCACATGACACAGGAAAATGAATTGCTAAATACAAGCACTTGAATACTTGGATATAAAAAATTCACTCGCTGCAGAAGTTGAAGAGGTCCATGAAATTACTTATTGTCCTATCGATAAACTGAGCATGGTTTGTTCCATTTACCTAAAGGTAATATAAATAAATGAAGGATTTTTGGCATAACACTAACATGCTTAGAAACCTGTGGATGAGGTATATGTCGTGTAGGTGATGCTATGGACATTGGTAAGGTGTACCAGTTGTACAAATGGTATTGTGTACAAGTGGTAAATATGGTACCAATATGGATACATGTGTTCCATAATAATATATGACATGTATATTTGTGTGTGTGTGTGTGTGTAATACACACTAGGTGCATGTACATACGAAGACACTAGGTGATTGCCTGAGAAGGAAACCGATCGAGAGTGCATACAAAGGTAGGACAAAAGTAGAAACTAAGGATTGGTATTGAAAACTAAGGATAAGTATGAGTGGGTTGTGTCAGAATTGTATGTAGGTGATTATGATTTTGAGCTATGAGGATTACAGATAATCTATAATTTATGGGTACAAATGATTTTGACGGTTATATGTGAGCTAACCTGATATGATATTTTGTAAATATTAATTTGGAAAATATGCTAGTTGATTTTTTCTATGGAGGGAAACTACGAGAAGAAAATGTTTAGAAAGAAAAAAAAGGCTTGGAAGAATGTAGGGGTAGAACATGCATTTCTTCAAATAATAAATGGTGGCTAATATAAGCCATATCTACTTAAATAGTAGTATTGTATATCAAATTATGATACTGATTGTGGTAAACATAGTTGAGTTTCTGCATCTAAAATCTCACAAAATTGATGGAAACTAATTTATAGGTAGTAATGGAAGGAGATGTGCTTGGAGGACTCCCTTTTAATCAATATATTTCTATTGGGAGATCTGCATCAGATGGCAAGGCCATGGGAGCCTATAAATTTAGAAACAACTACCTGTGAATGAGGAAATAACATTATAAGGTGCAGCCGTACACCAAAGATGGTGTAAATTTTAGGGGGGGAAGTATGTAACACCCCTCCCTTATGTAAAACTTTGCAAATATAAGATGACAAAAGCTAGGTCTGATGTGTAACAAGAAAAGTAAATAATTTATGAAATAAATAAAATAATTAATCACTTGGAAAAGAGAGACACCAAGAGATGAGATTCTTGCCAAATTCCGTTGGTGAATGGGAAGGGATAATTATTTCATGATAAATCTTCTAGATTCAATTCTAGATAAGATGGATGGATTGGAGATAAATATCCATTGAGAAAAACATGAAAGATTTGCAGGAGAGAAAGGAAAGATTTTATGAAGAAAAGCCTCGTGGGAGAGAAAGGAAAGATTTTCTGAGAAAAGCCTAGGCAAATAGATAAAAAAAAGATCCATAAAAGCGGGATGCCACTAATGGAAACTATATCATGGAAGAGGGTATTAAATACCCATTACAGAGACCAACAAGAGGAAGTTGATCCATGCCAAGAACTCTAATCTTCGGGATGAAATGGAAGAGTCAGTTCTAGGTTGGGTGGTGGTGCTCAGTTTTCCACATGGTGTTCTCTCTTCTAATCTAGTTGGACTCAATAGCATGGGATATACTGTATGTTTACTCATTACTTTTTATTTTGTGTAATCATTGAGCTCAGATGTATAGATTTTTTTTATATGTATTTATGACAATGATTGAATTCTTATGCATGTGAATGTTATTGCATCCAAGTGTAGAGTTAGCAGTGGAAGCATAGTAGGTAGTTGTTAATACTTCCAGAAGAGATCTATCTTACTCATGGTAGAATCTGCATGTGAGCACTATGCATAAGTAAAAGTTCCTCTACTACTTAATGAGATGATCATATACGGATGTGTGGGATATCTATTATATCTAGATTTGATCACCATTAAATTTTGTGAAGGAACATGGTATGCCCCTAACTTTCTTTGATATGTATTTTAAGTTGGTGAATATTTATCCATGAGGCATTGGTGTACGTGAAATAATTATGGTGTAATGCTTCAAATTGTATAGCCTATGGTACGAGTTAGCTATTCCATACATTATGTGTCATAAGAATTGTATCCAATGAGGCTAGTTTAGCTATTTCTGTATGTCACATAAGGGTTATGTGAGTAACAATTTTGAATATGCTTGTAGTACTATAATTATGATTCATGGCCATGCTAGCTACGATAGACGCAAGATAATGTTCCATTAATGCTGGTGTGCAGTCATGGAAATAGGTTATTAGTTGCATGCCAAGATTAATTCTTTTCTCCAAATTGTAGTGTAAGCCTAAGGGTTGATTAGACATATAAGTCTTATAGATGAATCTAAAAGTCCATATCATATAAGGAGTATGTAATATTGTTCCTAAGGAGTTTGATTCATTACTTTTGATGTTGTTCAATTGTTAAGATTATGAGTATAGTTGCAAGAATTTGTTCATGTAATGATGGAATAATTATACTTGTGTAGACTGTTGAGTCTTAACTTTAACCAATGAAAATTTAAGGAATGGGATCCTAGTAAGTAATTCTCAAATTTGGCTGAGGAGGCATGTTACATTATGGCTAGTTGCTTAATATACTCACATTGTACCCTCTAGATAAACCATTTCTATAGGACAAAGAGTCATTTTGGTTTGATCTAGAAGATTTAAATGCACCATTTGGTGTTGCTACACCTCATAATTTACAAAGACTTCGAATTTAAATGTCTTCGTGGGGAAGACATCATTTCCAACTTTATGGAAAACTTCTACCCTTAATAATCCATAATTAGGGAATATCCTGAATAATTTGATGAGAATGAACTAACTAAGAAAAAACATTGAAATATATAGTACTAAAACATAAGTCCACAAGTACAAGTGGCTTGACTAGTGTAACATCTACACATAACATTTTCATTATTGAAATCTCAAACCCTTTGGTTTCTATAGTGGAAATAGTTCTAATAAGTACTCTCAACATTATCTACCAATTAAATTATCTTCAATAAAAGGAAGTTGATTGTTTTACCTCAAGTCCATAATGTTGCATTCATTGGGATTATTGAAAATGAAGGTAACTGAACTACTACGATATACAAACGTCACATTTATATAATGTACAATTATCACTCTATTTGAAAACCTCAATTAGTGTAACACCCCTAAGGATCCATGCCTTAAACATTAAGATATTATTGGATTTGAATGGAAATGGAAGCCATGATGAGACTTATGTGATGATATAATTATTTTATTATTATTTGAGTCAATAAATAAATTGCTTGGAAATATTTAGGAAAGAGCACTAGAGTTTGAGAGACTTCTCGCAAGCTTGGAAAAATTTGTTGCTGGTCATGTCCACATGATGGACCTTCCCTAAAAGTCTCCTAAAAATTCCAAGGAGAAAATAATTAAAAAGAAATTAAATTAATATGATGTGAAAGAAATATTATGTTAATTACTTAGTTTGAGAGAAATACTTGGTAGGGTGGAATATGGCACCACATGAGAGGAAGGTGTGCTTTAAAGAAAAATAAAACAATATTTCTCGAAAAAACTAAAACAAATAGGCCTAGGCAAAAGAAGGGCAAATCTTAAAATAGGAAGTTGCTAAAAATCTACTCAGAAGAATCTATAAAATAGACCACATAGGAATCAAAGGGGTATTTTTTATTCCTAAAGGTAAGAAGATCTTATATTGGGGGAACTCAAGGAACTGCTAGAAATATTTCATGGTTGAGTGGAAGCTCCTGAGTTCCTAAAAATTGTATATTGATTGTGAAAGTTAAATAGTCAATTGTATGCATTATCAATTGTAAAATTTAATAATCAATTGTATGTATTATCAGTTCTTCATACATAACTATATTAATTCATTAGTTTCTTAATAATGTATTATAAGAGATATATGATAATAGTAAGTTTTATAATTGAAAAATGTATGGACATGTAGAAAAATAGTACTATTGTCCTTGTTCATGATTAACCCAATATTATTTAGTGGATTAGTGCACAGAGTTGAGGATGAGATGCTTTGCACATGAAAATTAAAATGCTTGCTTCTTAGACAAAAATAAGCCAATGGTTGCAAACTCAAAAACTGTGTATGGGAAAAAATGGTTAAAGAAATTTTTTGAGAATTCTAATCTCTTAAAGTTTTCTATAACATAAATTAGAAATAACTCTAAAGCTTGTTATATTAAATTATAAATAATCATATAACTTGTTATATTATATAGTAGTTGAAAGAAAAATAGAATATAAATTATAAACGACTCTATAGCTTCTTATATTATATAGTAGTTGATAGAAAAATAAAATAATTACATATGCGTGAAAAAGCATTTTACCATCCAACCTGCTATTGTGAAGTATATTTAATGAAGGTTACATACACGAAAGAATTAAAATTAATACCTCTACACGTGCGTTAAGTTGCTTAAACTTATTATATTGTGAACATACAATCAATACATAAATTAACCCAACTATATATATTGTATTCTATTGTGAACATATATATATGTTTAACACTAAGTTAAAAAATACATTGGAAGTGTCAACCTGTAGAAAAGAAAACAAATGCAGTTAAACTCCATATGAGGGGCTCCTGGTATTAGCGTAGGGAATGGTTTCCCCTTTCTGTAGATTATACGTGCAAAAGAAAAAACAAACAGGGTCGGAAGATAGGAGACTCACATTGAAAGATCAATAAAGAAATGGGGTTTCCTAATTTTCAAGAAAAAAACTATATGAATCATACTTAGAAACAAAAATAATGAAGTGGGCCCTTTCCATGTCTATCAATATCAAGACCATTATGTAAGTTAGGAGAGGGAAAGATAAATACAAGGGATTTGTATCAAAGAAAGTAGTCTTGGCATATAATGACTTTACGAATAAACCCAAGACCTTTAGTGTCATAGTAATTGAATCGCTTATAACCTCAAATTGAGTAATGAAAATTGAAAAATGTGGCCCTATCCTAGAATGGAGGGGACTTACTTCCATAAGGCAATCTATTTTAGAGTATTCGAGCTAGTTCTTCTCAAAATGACCATGAAGTAAGAAATATAACTTGATTACCTTGCACATCTAGGTCACATAAATCCAAGAATAAATTCCACATTGCTACTCCTTTTTAACAACCATAGAGAGTAGCTAGATTTAAAAAACGATCAATAAATAAAGTTGGTAAAAATGGAAAGAGAAAGTAAGGTAATAAAATAGTTACCCTAGACAACAACCTCAACTATTGAACTATATATCAAATTGAGAAAGAATACACAAAATATTTCCCTAGATAATCTATATAACAACACGGGAGATGGTATAAGCATATTTATAAGAGGAACAACGATGGAACAAAAAGGGTGGGCAAGTACGAAGTACAACATTACATTCATACAACCGTGATAGGTAATTAAATAAGATTTACCTCTCCTTAGAGAATGATGTTAAGGATATTTGTTAATAATGATGTCTAACATCCACATCCCGAGCTGAAATGAGACCATATTTCTACAAAAGGCCAAACTACCTTACTGGATTATACATCGGTGCTCTTGAAGCATGAACCAAGTGGGATAAGTGAAAATAAGATTACACATTAAAAAAGGGGTTTTGATTAAACTTAATACCTCCTCACCTTGAGATCAACAACTTTAAATCTAGGTCATTGAGAGTGTCCATCACTTTTGTTGGAAATAATACTTGGGGGGGAGGGTGGGGTTGAATCAGTATTATCAACTCAACCACTTTTTCATTTTCATACTCATATATATATATATATATATATATATATATATATATATATATATGCACACACACACGCTACTTCAGTTATGGTAACCCGCGTATATATGCAACTGTGTCTAAAGCGACCAGCGTATATTAGTAAACATATGATTCAGTTAATCCATTAAATGTTGATTTTTAATCAGTACATCAGAACTTCATTAACCATAAGAATAGTAAACAGGTGCATTAAAACAGAACAGATCATCACACACATGAACACAAGATATAAGGTGGAAACCCAATGTGGGTGAAAACCACCTGCTGCAATTTGTCTCTATCTTTTTTTAATAAGAAACTTCTTTTTACAATATTTATGTACTGGTGCAGTCTTATACCAGTACACAGGCTTCTACCTGTAAAAGGCTACAACGTTCTCTCGTTCTCAAGCTTTTCCTGGAAGGGATTTACAACCCCTTTAGCTCTTGTACTAGTTGATGTACTATTACATAGGTGCTGACCTACAGAAGGCTACAACCTTGTTTTCTATCAAGGACCATGTTTCATAAATTTTCAGACTGGATCCATAAATAAGATCAATCAAACATCAAATGTAACTACATCAACCAATCCCCTTAGCACTAACCAAAACTGAATCAACCAATCACTTCTCTAAATGTTGTAACCAAAATACAGTAATAGTAACCAGACACCAATCCTGAATCAAGAATACTGCAGCAATAAACAAAAGTAGCTAAAACATATTTTATTAGACGTACAACTACTTCAAGATGAGGAACTTGCTTGTATACGCTTCTGTATTAAGGCAAACCAGCGTATACGCTTCTTTGAGTTACTGAACCAATGTGTATATGCACCTTTTCTGTGCCGAACCTGCATACAGATCTATAAAAGATAATTCACCCTTTTCAAATATCCAGACATCAGTTATACCTAGATTATCAGATTTATAGATCAAGTCATGCGCCAAATATAATAGATCAAAATCACACAAAGATACTACTATTCAAGCCTTAAGATATTGACCCATCCATAGAACTTATCCTTCTTCTAGTGCTCAGGTTTCTCCTTGGTTCAGATCCAACTATGCACCATAACCCAATGACCAGTGTTCTAGATCTTGCTATTCATAAGACATTCAATCTATTGAGTGAATGACTTTCCCAATGATCTCCTGCCCTTTTTTTATAGACTTAGGCCTTACTCAATACCATGGTCCAAAACCATTTAGAACCAATACTTGGGACCCAATACCTGGGTTCAACACTTCGAACACAATACCATGGTCCAAAGCCATAGGTCCAAATACCAAGGACTAAATACCATGGACTAAAAAAAAAGTTTTCCCACAATTACGCGCTTTTCCCTGCATGAAAGTGCATGCATATGCATACGCACCTTTTGATTGGTGATCCCATGTGTATATGCGGCTTAGTTAAGAGGAAACTACGTATATCTCTTTTTCTTTCATTCTGAGATCCTGAATTGTGATTTTTCATCTGAGTGAGTTGCCATCAAGGACAACACATGTGTCATAGTTACAAACCTGTGTCATAATGCCAACAACCTCCCCCTTTGGACTTGATGGAAACCCCAAGTCATTCAAAGTCATTCTTTGCCTTTGACGTCAAGGGCAAAGGGCTATGCTCTCCCCGAATATATGTTGAAATCTCTGCTCTCCTGTGCTACCCATGCTCCCCCTGACTATAGGAAAGGTCTTGCAAAAATATGTTCTACAAGAAAGAACATGACTCTATACATTATAAATGACCTTCCTATCACTAAGGACTCATACATACATCCATCTCCCAATCAAGTGGGGATATACCAATATTGACTCATCCACCCAACCAAGTGAGGATAAACCAAAAGTTTACACATGACAAAACAAGAACATTACATCATCCATCCCAGGCATAGTGGGGAAACCATAATAGGCGATTACATGACTTTGAAAATAAAAGAAATACATGACATATAGATGAAACAAGACTATGATAGTCATCAAAAACTATCATCAGCAGCATTTGTCAATCATTGTTCAGACTCGCAACCATGTTCTACCTGAAACCAAAAAAAACTGTGAAAATGAACCAAGATCTTCTAAGATAATGCCAACAACGCAATTTTAGAAGTATATGCTCCCCTTGAACCTGTGCCAGATGGTCTCTGACAGACCCATGTCAGAGTCTTTTCATCCTAAGTCTGGCCCACTATTTTCTTCAAATCATCATGCACGCGACTGTATCCACAAAAACTGGTGTATGTACGTGGATGCTCCTCATTAAACTCGTGTACAACCACTTTTCTCTAAAACAAATAAGTTTCAATAGTAAGATGATGCATCAACTAGTCCCAGCTTCTGTTTGAGGTATTCAAATGTCTCTCTGGGCAGTGGTTTAGTGAGTATACTAGCAACCTGTTCCTTGGAGGGAACATACTCCAATTTGACCTTTTGTTCAAGCACTTGTTCCTAGAGAAAATGATATTTGATAAGTATGTGCTTGGTCTTTGAATGTATGACTGGATTCTTTGGAATAATAATTTCACTTGTATTATCACATAAAATGGAAATAGGTGGAGTACAAGTGATTTGAAAATCTTGCAAAGTTTGCATCATCCAAAGGAGTTGTGTGCGGCAAGATGCAACAGCCACATATTCTGCTTCAGCTGTAAATAAAACAATTGAACTTTGTTTCTTGCTGAACCAAGATACTAATCTAGAACCCATAAAGAATGCACCACCACTAGTGCTTTTTCTATCATCCACGCTTCCTGCCCAATCTGCATCTGTATATGCATGAACTGTGAGATTTGTATCTCTAGGATACCATAAACCATAGTCTTGTGTTTCGTGAAGATATTTGAAAATCCTTTTAACCGCCTAAAGGTGTGCTTCTTTTGGATTTGCGTGGAATCTTCAAACTATTCCCACTGCATGCATGATGTCTGGTCAAGTACCTATTAGATAGAGTAGACTACCAATCATGGATCTATAGGTTGGTTGATGTGCTACTGCTGAATCATCATTTGCGCTAAGGCTGCATCCTGTTACCATAGGGGTACATATTGGTTTCGAATCTTCCATGCCATATTTCTTCAAGATCTGCTTGAGGTACTTGGTTTGTGATAGAAAGATACCTTCTTTGTTTTGTTGGACTTGTAAACCAAGAAAATATGTCAACTCACCAAGCAAGGAAATTTCAAATTATTTCTGCATCACCAAAGAAAAGTTTTGACTCATGGCTTCTTCATTGCTACCAAAGATGATATCATCAACATACACAACAAGTATTAGCAATTTGTCATTACCAATTTATATATATATATATATTGCTATCTGTTGATCCTTTGAAAAACCTTGTTGATGGAGGTATTTATCCAGATGATAATACTAAGCCTTTGGAGCATGCTTAAGACCATAGAGTGCCTTTTTACGTCTACATACAAGTTTTGGATCATTTCCAAGGATGAATCCATCTGGTTGCTCAATATACACTTCTTATTATAAGTCTCCATTTAAAAAGGTAGATTTCACATCCATTTGAAATACTTTGAACTTCTAAAAGCTAGAAAGAGCAAGGAACATTCTTAGGGCTTCAAGTCTAGCAACTAGCGCAAAAGTTTCTTCAAAGTCTATACCTTCTTGTTGAAAATAGTCTTTACAAACAAGTCTGGCCTTGTTTCTAGTAGCATCTCCATTTTTGTTCAGCTTATTTTTGAATATCCATTTGGTCCCTATGACATTCTTATCATTAGGTCTAGGAACCAATTCCAAAGTGTTATTCTTTTCAATCTACTCAAGTTCTTCATTCATGGCCTTGACCCACCATTCATCTTTGCATGATTCACTTATGTTTCTATGTTCAATGGAGGAGAGCAATGCTAGATAGATTGAAGCTTCTATTATAGCTCTTCTTGTTTGAACACTTACCTCTTTCTGCCCCAAAATTTGAGTCTGTGGATGGTTCTTCTAAACATACCTGGATGGAGTCTTTTCTTCTATTCTCATTTGTTCTTTTGGTGCCTCATAGGTTTCTTCTTCATCATTAGTCTGATTTAACATTGAAGGATAGTCCTCTTCATCTTCAAAACCTTAATTATTTAATCTAATTTGGATTGTCGCCTGCTTCATCAACCACCACATCAATACTTTCAACAATGTTTCCAAGTCTTTTATTGTAACACTTATATCCTTTACTTTGGGAGGAGACTAATCAAGGATAATACCTTCATCTACTCTAGGTTCAAACTTGCCAACGTTGTCATCAGTCCTTTTGATGTAACATTTGCTTCCAAAAACCTTGAAGTATTTTACCGTAGGAGTCTTACCATACCAAAGTTCATGAGGAGTTTGAGTTTTGTTTAGCCGGACGTTTGTTTTGTTGAGAATAGTAATGGAAGCAAATGTGGCTTCACCCGAGAAGGTTGTAGGAGTTCCAAATTCATCAAGCATAGCACGAGCAATTTGTTGAAACATTCTATTTATCCTTTCCACGACTCCATTTTGTTGAGGAGTCCTTGCAGTAGAGAATTCCCTTCTTATTCCATGTTCTTCACAAAATTCGAAAAAATCATCTGAGGTAAATTCTCCGCCTCGATCCAACCTGAGGCATTTGATTCTGCGATCTGATTCATTTTCAACCAAGGCTTTGAAAGCTTTGAATTTTTTGAAAACTTCTTCTTTATGCTTCAGAAGTCCTATCCAACAGATCCTGGAAAAGTCATCAATGAACAATATAAAGTATTATTATCCTCGAGTTGAATTTTTCCTTGATGGACAACATAAATCAGTATGGAAAAATTCAAATGGCTTACTAGCTGATCCTTCCTTCTTAGGGAAATTGGTTCTGGTTTGCTTACCAAACTGACATGATTTTCATATTGTATTGTCTAGAATTCTGATGTCCGGGAGATCACAAACTGCCTGATATTTGCATGCTTTCCTTATTTAAGAGAAGCTTAGATGCCCCAATCTTCTATGCCACAGCCAATGTTCATCATTCTTGCTTAGATAGCATTGTTGTTGTCCTCCCTTGAGTATGTATAAATTATTTAGAGTTCTTATCCTTTGATCATTATTTCTCCTGTATCAAGCTCATGAACAATACATCCATTTGATTGAAATATTACCTTATTTCCTTGATCACACGTTTGGCTAACACTTAATAGATTATGCTTTAAGCCATCAACATACATAACATTTCCAGCTTTGAATTTTTCTTTCAAAAGAACAGAACCTTTACCTTTTATGAGTGAAGGGGTGTCATTTCCAAATGAGACCTTCCTTTCCTTTTCTAAGGCACTATATGACTGAAGTTTTTCTTTATCACCTGTCATATGTTTTGAACATTCATTGTCGATGTACCACTGATTTTCTTGTCCTTCCGCATATAAGGATATACCACATCTTTCTGGTTGCGGTTCTTTCTTTCTCCAAGTTTTCGAACCCAATGAAGGTTTCTCCTTCTGAGATGTTTTCCAAAACTTACTCCTGCATTCAGAATCTTCATGACCAAAGTTGTTACAAATAGAGCATTCTATTTCATTTTCAAGAGCAAAAAAGTTATTGTAGGTCCTCTTCATGATCCCAGTCACACTCCTTTGATTTCATGCTTCTCGAGTCATGATGGTCTTATAGGCAACACATTGAGCATATTTGTGTCCAAAGATATTGCATGAAAAGCATTGGCCATTAAATAAATTCTGTGATTATCAAATTTATCATCCAAGTGATTTTAGTTTCCATTGACATTCATCCTTGAGACAAATTAAGAATGATTTACCTACAGTTGGTTGTAGCTTCTATTCATTCTTGAAGTAGACTGGCCATTATTTACTTGGTGATCTCTATTCATCCTTGAAGTAGATTGACCCTGATTTACTTGGTGATCTACTATATGCCTTCGCTGACAATTGTCAACCTATTCAATTCTCCTTGCTGCATCAAGATAACTTTTGGATGTGGATGGCTTATGTGCTTGAGATGCTTCTTTAGTATATCCAAGACCTGTCTTGATTAGAGGAGAATGTTGCACTTTGATAATCTCATATAAAGTTTTAGATCCTTTAGAAAATCTAAGATTAATAGCTTTTGTTTTCTCAATATCTTTTCTAAGTCCCAGAATTTCACATTCTAACTTTTCATTGTGTTTTTCCCTTTCAACAAGTTGGAATTTCAGAGTATCTATGATCATATTCTTTTCTTCTAAATAGATTTTAAGTTTAGAAATTTCTTCATAGGGATCATCTTCATCTATAGCATCCAAGAAATCATCATCTTCAAAAGCCATCAAAAGTCTATAATCATTACCATGTTCATATTCATCACTATTTGAAAGTCCATCACTGTCTTCATGTGTACAATGACTCTTCTTACTTACGTTCTGTTTTCTCTTCCATCTAACTGGTTCCTTACCTTTATCAACCTTATCTTTATGAGGGCATTTGGTTTCGTGGTGACCGACTCTTCCACAAGCAAAGCATTTGAAAGGTAGCTTACCTCTGAATCTTCTAAAACCCCATTGAAGGTTCTTGACGAAGTTTGATTCTTCCTCTTCTTTTGAAGTATGCCCTGACTCATTGTATTCTCCTTTGAATGTGGCTTCTCTCATGTCTGATGGGCCCGCTCTTCTCATTTTGAAAGTAGATAGGATTTCATGCAGCTGTGACATCATAATACTCTGAAGTTTCTCCTTTTCTTCTATGGTAGGAACTTTTGATTCAAACTTAGAAGACAAGGATCTTAGAACCTTTTCAACTAAAGTAACTTTTTTTATCTCTTCACCCAAATTTTTCATGTGATTAACAATCTTATCTATTCATAAGAAATAATTAGCCACAATTTCATCATTGTGCATTCTCAGAGTTTCATATTGAATTCTGAGAGATTGTTGTTTTGCATGTTTTACCTCCTTCATAACTTAGGATGATCTTGTCCGATATTTCCTTGGCAATTTTGAGCTACATAACCTTGACAAATTCTGACTGAGATAGACTCCCCATGAGAGTATTGACAACATTTGCATTTGTTTCATACTACTTTTTACCAGCTATATCTATAGGAGTTGCTGATGGAAATGTGTATCCTCCTTCCACAATATCCCAAACTTCTACACCAAGAGATTGAAGATAGGCTATGGTTCTTACCTTCCAATAAATGAAGTTGCTTCCATCAAAGATTGGTGGCTTGATGGATGCCTCTTTTTCATAGTTGCTCATGATGATAGTTCTTCCTTCAAGCGATCAAGCTTTTTTTGAAGGCCCTGCTCTGAAACTAATTGTTGGAAATAATACTGAGAGGGGCGGGTGAATCAATATTATCGTCTCAACCACCATTTCATTTTCATATATATATATACACACACACACACACACACACACACTACTTCAGTTATGGTAACCCGTGTATATACGCAACTGTGTCTAAAGCAACTAAGGTATATTAGTAAACTTCTTATTCAGTTAATCCATTAAATGTTGATATTTAATCAGTGCATCAGAGCTCCATTAACCATAAGAACAATAAACAAATGCAGTAAAATAGAACAAATCATCACACACATGAAAACAAGATATAAGGTGGAAAACCAATGTGGGTGAAAACCACCTGCTGAAATTCGTCTCTATCTTCTTTTAATAAGAAACTTCTTTTTACAATATTTTTGTACTGGTGCAGTCTTATACCAGTATGCAGGCTTCTACCTACAGAAGGATACAACCTTCTATCATTCTCCAGCTTTTCCTGGAAGGGAGCTACAACCCCCTTTGCTCTTGTATTAGTTGACGTACTAGTACATAGGTGTTGACGTACAGAAGGATACAACCTTGTTTTCTATCAAGGACCACATTTCATAAATTTTCAGACTGGATCCATAAATAACATCAATCAAACATCAAATGTAACTACATCAACTAATCCCCTTAGCACCAACCAAAACTAAATCAATCAATCACTTCTCTAAATGACGTAACCAGAACACAGTAATAGTAACCACACACTAATCCTAAATCCAGAATATTGAAGCAATAAACAGAAGTAGCAAAAACATATTTTATTAGACGTACGCTACTTCAAGATGAGGAACCTGCATGCATACGCTTCTGTATTAAGGCAAACCAGCGTATACCCTAATTTGAATTACTGAACCAATGTGTATACACGCCTTTTCTATGCCAAACCTGCATACATATCTATAAAAGATAATTCACCCTTTTCAAATATTTAGACATCAGTTATACCCAAATTATCAGATTTATAGATCAAGTCATGTGCCAAATATAACAGATCAAAATCACACAGAGATACTACTATTCAAGCCTTAAGATCTTGACCCATCCATAGAATTTATCCTTCTTCTAGCGCTCAGGTTCCTCCTTGGTTTAGATCCAGCTATGCACCATAACCCAATGACTAGTATTCTAGATCTTGCTCTTCATAAGATATTCAATCCCTTGAGAGAATGACTTTCCTAATGATCTCCTTCCCTTTTTTTATAGTCTTAGCCCTTATTCAATACCATTGTGAAAAACCATTCAGAACCAATACTTGGGACCCAATACCTGGGTTCAACATTTTAAATGCAATACCATGGTCCAAAGCCATAGGTCCAAATACCATGGACTAAAAAACAATCTTTCCCACATGTATGCTCTTTTCCCTACATGAAAGTGCATGCATATGCATACACACCTTTTAATAGGTGATCCCACATGTATACGCGGCTTAGTTAAGAGGAAACTACATATATCTCTTTTTCTTTCATTCTGAGATCTTGAACTGTGATTTGTCATCTGAGTGAATTGCCATCAAGGACAACACTTGTGTCATAGCTCCAAACCTGTGTCGTAATGCCAACAACCTTAAGTTATGTGAAGATCACATCGTGCTAGGCTGACTAATCCCTCTTGCAGATAAAAAAATCTCCCTATACCTCAAAGCAATCTAGTAACAAACAAGAATAAACCTCTACCTTTCCCTAAATTACGATTGACTCAAACAATCAATATGAGGGAGGTCACTTACCGCTTAATCAAAATGCCTCGTGAAGTCCCATTCAGTGCCTTCAACCGTTCACTTCTCCTTGGTTCTTTAGAGACCATTCCAACACCTCCCACAACTTCTTCATGATGTCTTGAAGGAGATCTGCATACAAAAAACACATTAAGGATCAAAGCATCCCATATATAGCATAAAATATAAATGAACTAGTTAAGTGAACATATATCGTAAATTGAATAAAAAGGAAATCATAACGTATGTGGGTGATCAAGGAATCCTACAAATGATATCAGCAAAGAGATGATTGGAAAATAACAATTTCTTTTATATTAATATAATAGGGCACACAATTAGACCTTAAATCCTTGATGTCACAATCCTCTTCTCATAATCTCCAACCCTCTCCTTGGATGAATAGCCTCTGAGCCTTAGTTTTTCAAGATAATCCTACTCCCAACAATCCTCCTCAATCATTAGGCATGTGTTAGCTTTATAGGCCAAGGGGGGGAAGTTTGGGAACCATTTCGCAAGGGATGAGATCCACATATGGTGCGATAGGGGTTCCAAAAGGAGATGGAACTAGCTCCATGATGGAAGGGGTTAGGGATAAATAGGAATCCATTCAAAGCTTATTAGTTAAGAAAGATTCAAGTAATAATGCTTCTAGACCTTGGTTTTTATCTTTACATTTGTTAATTCATGTGCGTAGGCCATAATGTTAGATAGAGAGCAATTATGTGCATTTTATAATGGTCTCTTCTGTGTATACACAGAATGTTTTGTGTGGAGCCTGATTATCTTCTATATTCAAAGGTATTGTTTCATTGGAGCCTGGTTCGTAATGGGGCGGCAATGGTGTCCATAAAATATTCACCGCAAGGGGTTCCAAGGCCCCCGAAGCTAAAAATAGATGTAAAATTGCCTTGTAAAATGCTGCAATTTCATAGTCAATCTGGGTCATTCATTAGGCAGAGATCTGACGGTAGAAGTTATGTTTAATTTACGGTTTTTTTCCATAGAAGGCAAACCCTCACTATATATGAGAGAATTGTTTTGCGTTTACGTAGATCTATATTCTGAGTGAGGAAGAGAGAGGAGATTGAGAGCGAAGAGAGAATTACAATGGATTTGTTGTAGGTTGCATCTCTTTAGTTAGCTAGATAATATAAAAGGAAGGACCCGTTGTTTCTCTGTTGATGTAGCCCAAACTGGGTGAACCACGTATATCTGTGTCTCTATTGTTTTATACGTTTTTTGTGTTAATATTTCTGCAATATTTTGTGTTCCATTGCTCTGTAAAATATAATTTTCTAACACAAAAACGGACTAGGGAACTGCGTAGGAAGCAAAAAATAGTTTTTTGAACTTTGGGTTCGAGGAATTTAATTCTTTTAGATAGCTTGGATTCTAGCGTTGCAAGGGGATGCTTCATAACACATTGATTGAGAGTGAAAGATCAAAACCGATGGTCACTTGTCTAATGTGACAAAATGACATGTAACAACCATACATGTGATACCGGTGAAGTCAAGCTCAAAATGTGAAGCCATAGCTTCACCTTCTACTCCTCCTAAGGTATTCTTGCTCAACTTTTTAGGTGAACGCTTTGTGGCATAGTGCCCAAACTTATGACAATTGAAGAATTTAATTTTTGACAAATCTTTATTCATACCCTCTTGGTTGGATTCTAGTTTGGTTTGAGATTTCTTCCCTTTTCCCTTCTTTCCCTTTCCACCCAATGCAAATTTTATTGATCCTCACTCTTGGATGAAGTCCAACCTCTAGTATTCTACCTTATATCCTAGTGTACCGAATCATACCATAAGCGTTCCCAATTTGGTAATTTATCGCTGCCATTCACCAATTTTTCATAGTTATGCTAGGTTTTGGGAAGGCGTAGGAGAGCTAGGCTTACCAAGTCATCTTCAAGAACATTAACATCAACCCCACTAAGTTCATCTCAAACTTGTGTCAATATGCTCACATGCTACATAATAGTGTTATTCATGTGTATCTTGATATTTCAAAGTTTATCCTTGAATGCTAGTTTCCTGTGGTTGCTACTATTCTCTAATAATTCTTATAGTTCTTTCTACATTGCGAAAGGAATTTCTTTCCCATGGATATTTGAGACAATGTAGTCTTATACTCCCTCCAATATTATTCCCCTGGTGTTGGCTACATATTTCTCTCATTGCATGGTTTTGACTGATGTTCTAAATTGTGAATTGAATTCCATGGAGCAGTAGAGTAGG
>Ga0068623_1000004_pt1 | contig 18080 bp, 19 predicted proteins | sample InSIn2SAF170_FD_77427 | JGI IMG/M metagenome (GOLD analysis project Ga0068623, IMG submission 77427) | Clean room microbial communities from NASA Spacecraft Assembly Facility at Jet Propulsion Laboratory, Pasadena, California, USA -... ... | reverse complement strand
TACTATACAGTTTCTAGCGAGTGCTATAAGATCATCCTATCACTTAGTAATGCTTCAAATAGATCCTATTAATAGGAATAGGTAATTCTTAGGACCTAGTGATGTCTTGTAACCTAAACACATTACTTTGCATGGCTTGATTGATGATATAAGGCCCGCTCCATAGAGAGTCAAAATCTTGGAGTCTCTCTTCATTCCACTTAAGGACAATATCACTTGGTTCAAACTTCACCCATGTAGAATTTTTCTTATCAAACCATTTCTTAACAATGTGTTGGTGATTCTAAAATGACTCATATGCTTTGTTATGATCTTCCTCCAACTTTAGGAGCTAATTATACCTTGATTATAGTAGCTTGAATTCATGGTTCTCCATGTCTTGTAGGATTTTTAATGTCGATAACTCAATATGTATTGGCAACATGGGTATTTCACCATATGCCAATGCATATGGAGATGTTTTGATTGTTGATTTAATGCTGATTCTATCTATCCATAATGCAAAGTCTAGTTATGTATGCCATTATCTAAGATTCCCTTCAATTATTCTTTTGATGATTTGGGTTAGTTTCTTATTAGTTGATTCAACTAACCCAGTACCTTGTGGGTAATAATTTGAAGAGAATAACTAGTATATTGCATATTCAATAACAAATTTTAACAAGTCACTTCCAACAAATGTTAGGCCATTATTTGAGATAATAGTCTATGGAATTCCAAAGTAAGTGATTATCCTTTTGATCATTTCTATCATTGCTTTGTTGATCTGCATTCTTACATGGCATTACTTCTGAAAATCTAGTAAAATAGTTTGTTGTAGTTAGGATGAACTTATGGCCTACTAAGGAATTTGAGTTTATATCACCAATAAAGTACATGACCCATTGTTGAAAGGGTTACTCGACTATTATAAGTTTAAGGGGAATAATAGCTTGCCTTATTTTTCCCACAAATTTACTACATTTTCACATTCTTAGGTAATCTTGAATGAATCTTGAAATATAGTGGGCCAATAATACCTAGCTTGTAAAAATTTTGCTACTATAATCATTCCACTATAATGCCCACTAGAGAATCCATAATGAAATTCATGTAATATTCTTTAGGATTTTTCATGAGTCATACATCTTAATAGGGTTTGATCAAAGTTCTTTCTATACATATGGTCATCTATCACTTTCTTCATTTAGTTGCTACTCATCCTCTATAATAGCAATCATATGTAAAACTTTAGCTATATTTTCACACGTAGGCCTACCTTTGATCAACTTGATTGGATTAATTTCTATATCATATTCCATTATTTTAGTAATCCAACCAACCTTTCTTTCACCTAAGTCTCCTTGTATAACATAATTTCTTACATCTGGATGGATTGTAAATACAAGGATTCTATTGTGGAAGACATAATGCTTGAATTTTTTAAGTCCCTTCATTATGAAATACACCTTCTTTTCAATAAATGAGTACCTTTTTTGGTGTTGATGTAGTATTTGGCTATGAAAGGCAATCTGATGTTCTTCTTTGTTATCATCTTTTTGTGCTAGAATTGTAGCAATGCTTCTTTCTGCTCCATATGTATACATGATGAAATATTTTGAAATATTAAGATTTTTAAGCATAAGAGCTTCTATTATAGCCTTTTTAATTTCTTGAAAGGTTATTTTTGCTTCACTTGACCAAGAAAATATAGCATCTTTCTTTAGCATTGAAGTAATTGGGGATGCAATTTTTGAAAAATCATTAATAATTTAAAAAAAAAAAAATCTGACCAAGGAATGATTGAAAGGTTTTCTTGTTGGAAGGGAGTGGAAATGCTTCAATAGCTTTCACTTTATCTAGATCAATCACTAATCCTTCTTCTGAGATAATGTGGCCAAGTAATTTTCCTTGGTTAACTATAAAAGCATTTTTTTGGATTAATTAAAATGCCAAATTTCATGCATTTTCTCAAAACTTGTTTGAGATATTCTAGATGATCCTTTATGCTTTTAGAGAATAGAATAATATCATCCAAATAGACTAAGATAATCTTATTTATTAGTTCACCAAATTCATGATCCATGGCTCTTTGAAAAGTAGCTCTAGCATTAGAAAGACCAAAAGGTATTCTTTGAAAGGCAAATGTCCTCCATTTGGTTGTAAATGTAGTTTTGTATTGATCTTCATCTTTCACCCAAATCTGGTTAAATCTTGAGTAGCTATCAATCATTGAAAAATAGCATGCTTCGGATACTATATGCAGGATCTATTCCATATATGGGGAAGGATAAATATCTTTGAGAGACACTTGATTCAAATTTATAAAATCAATACAGAGTCTGATTTCTCCACTTTTCTTTCTAACAAGAACTAAATTTGCAACCCAAGAAGAATGCTTGATAGGATAAATAATTTTTGAATCAAGAAACTTAATCAATTCTTGTTTCATAGCTTCTTCTTTTTTTGGTTAACTGGCCTTTATTTTTTCCTGTATGGTTTGGCATCTATTTCAAGTTCAATTATGTGTTGGATGACACTTTTATCATATGTCTTGAGATCATCATAAGTACAGGAAATTGCTTTCGATAACTCATGATAGATTTGAGATATAAAAAATTTTTCTTCATCAAAACACTATGAATCTACCTTTATATACTTTTTGCATTCTATTTTGAGCTCAACATAACTTTCCTTCTCGATGGCGAAGGCTTTAGCTTTCTAGAAATCTTTTGAATCAAACAGTCTCTCAAAAGAGAGTAATCCTTTTGGTATAACATTATTTCTAAGTTGGATAACATCTGATTCTTGAAAATAATTAGGTAATTCATAAATATCAAAAGTGTGAGCTACTAATTCATCTAAGAGGAAGTTCATAATATGCTCATCAGAATCGAATACTTGCTAGAACTTTGCAGCATCAGGTACTGAAAGCCTACATTGAACTTTAACTCCAAGAGCTCCCCTTTTATAATGAGTAGGATTATAACATGCCCCTTTTCCAATAAGTGCATCAACTATTTAATTGTACCTTCTAGGAATAAATATAAAATTGATAGCCAATAATGACTCCAGTAAATCTTAAACTCTATTCTTGTAGGTCTTCAAATAGTGATGTTTTGCACTAATTTGGTTTTTGACATGCTTTATGACCAATTCTAAATCACCATAGATAATTAGGCATCTTATGCCTATACTAATTGCTTTAGATAATACAAAATAAAGGGCTTCATATTTAGCAACATTATTTGTACAAATATATGTGAATATTAAGGATAATCTTTTCATATGCCCTTTCAAATGTTTAAATACAACTTCAGCTCCACATCCATGCTTACATCTAGATCCATCAAAGTACATTGTTCATATCTCATGTTGTTTTTTAGCTATGACCAAGATTGGCTGCATATTTTCATATAAATAATAATTACCCATGCTAGCATCTATGACCTAATAATTTAAATCATTTACTAAAAGAACTTCAGTTGTTAGGAGTGATTCCCTAAGTGAATCCCTTTCGAATACTTCCACAGGTTGAGGGCCATTAAATAGTTTTATTCTATGATCTTCTTTAGGTGAACACTTTTGGTACCCTCATTTAGAATTTTTACCTATTTGTCTTGGAAGGGAAGCAAAAGATGACTATAGTCTAAAGCTAAGTACCCTCCTAATTTGGTAGTGAATTCTTTGGATAAACATATTCCAAACAAAGGTGGAAGATTGACCAAAATGATATCTTGAATAACACAAATATCAAGGAATGCATTTAAAGTTATTGGGACCCCTTTAACACTACCAACGAAATATACAAAGGAAGAATCCAATTGTATGACACCATCAATACATCTTGTAATATATAAATTCATTTCATTTGTAAGAGCTTTAGGAATGATAGTTATTGCAGCTTCGGTATCTATCATACAATTATTTACTACCCAACCTTCTATTCTTAGGGATAGATACAATGGTGGGGGTCTTCTTATACCTATGGGAGCTGGAGGGATGTCATCAGATATTGCACAAAAAATATTTCCTTCATTTACCTCCTTCTTACTATTTTTTAATTTTGAGATTTCTTGCAAAAGATCTAATTGATATGGTATCTTTAATGCATCAAACATAGTCATCTTAAAAGGAGTTTTCTTTAGTTCTTCCATAATATTATATGGAGCATATGAGAAAAAATTACTTGATTCTACTTATTGATGTTTTCTAAATTATTGAGTGGCCTTTTCTTTATCATAATTTGTAATAAAATAATACCTCAAAGTATTAGGTCTCTCCTTCTTTGGGACTTCTTTTCTAACTGTAGTAAAATTTATTTGAGCAGAAACATTAGTACCTGAGTTTTGAGAAACATTACTCTGATGTGCCAAGAATTGATCTTATTGATTCTAAGTTTGGGCTAAGGGAGCCTTTTCTTTTTTATGTTCAAGTAGTACTAGAACAAATGGTTGATTTTTTTTAGTAACTAGGGGTTCTTATGGAGCCATTGAAGAAGAAGCTCTAGTTTGAAGATAGTTCACTTATTCTTCAACATATTTTGGAAGCCAAAAATTTACCACAGTGAGATCAACAATAGGATATGATGCAAGTTCCACCATTTGGTATAAATGTAATAATAAATATTGATGTTGATAAATCGCACATGAGTATGGAAAATAAGGATATGAACATGGGGAACACCATTCTATAATTCCCAGAGAAACACTTTCTATAGAACTTCTCATAACAACATTTTCAATTATTTTTGGGGCACTTGATTTTTCTGGCTAGTTCATTTTGGGTTGGAATCTAGGTTGATACTGATTTTCATATCTTCTATAATTAAAATTTTGATTCTACCTTTCTTGTAGAGTGAACTTATTGGTAAGGTTCCTGATAGTTATCTCCAATTGCCTTATCCTTTTCTCTTTTTGAGATTTAGGGTCAGTATTAGCACTAGTGGATGTAAGAGTAGGTAATGTTGGTATCTGATTTTGAATAATAGGCTTGGGAGGAGGTGGTAAGGATAAAATATAGGATGAGAAATTTTAGGAACTTGTTTAGGAGGTTAATCAAGAAATAATGGCATAATAGTTCTAGGTTGCATCTTTCTAGAGGATACCAATGTATGCTTAGAAGTTTAGTAAATATCTAGGAAGGTATCTCTTGACATAATAATGAGCATATTAAGTTCTAGGAGAAAGGCCTTCCTATAATACACCAGAGCTTGTGCACTTGTTGGTCTAATCCTTACTAGAATAGACTTCCATGTTTTCTTAAATCTAATATTGAAATCATCGATGGACTCATGAGGATATCTTTTGATACATGCTATAAGGATAAGGAATGTACTATCATCACCATCCCTTGAAAATATTTTAATTAAATCTTGACATAACTCTCCCTCTGAATTTATAGATTGAGGTATGAGAGTTATAAACCATTCAGCTACTTTTCCTTCAAAAGAGTGTGATAATAACCTAGTCATCACAATTTCATCAGTGATATCAAAGCTTGAAGCCAACAAAGATACATCTTAATAATATTCATATGGTGTTTTACCAAATCCATCATACTTAGGAAAAACATTAAATACTACTTGAGGTATAGAAAAGGAGTTAGCAGTAACAACCAAAGGGTGACCATTATTCCAAGTAGGAAAATCTACTGGTTGGGCCATGCTTGGAGTATTGGCAATAGGTGAAGGATTTTTTGGGGTTGAATCAAATATAGCTAATAGTAGAATTTCCCTTAAGGGAACTACATGGGATATAACCTATGAAATATTTCACCTATTCCTCTTGTGAGGAATTGATAGCTCTTGAAATCTAGGTTGTCTAAGGGAATTTCTGGCACTACTTCTAGTAAGTCTATGTTATGGAGGTGCCAAGGTTTGAAATATTGATTGGTTAACAATAGAGTCACCAAAAAGGTTAAAATAACCTTATAATATTTGAAGAATCAAACTGATAGCCCACCAAACATGACTATCTAGCCCATTTACACCCCTAAAATATGGAATTTTTAGTTCAGGTCCCATCGAGCATGCTAATAATAGAATTTTCTTTTATTGATTGGTATAATGTAACCACAAAGGATTTGTTCTAGTCGAGTTCTCCATTTCTTGCAATAGTAGGTTCCTTGAAAGAACAAAAGATGGTGGGAATGCACTCGTGTTGGTTTTCTACTTAATCTCCATGTTATAGGTAAGTTCTTATCTATTATGAATGTTAAGAGTAACAGGAAAGAGATAAAAGGTATAAAGTTACAGGAAAGAGATTAACAAATCAAATTGAAACTAAAGCAAGAACTTCATAGCCCATGCATTGCAACATAGGCAGTAATCCATAACAAAGATTAAGAATAGCAAGCTATCTTACCCTTGGGGTCTCACAATCACAATACATAACCACAACTTAAGATATCATCTCATACATAACATTTATAAAAATAATAAACAACCACTTTTTGCAAAAGGGTAAAGCATTATCTATTTGCATTATCATATATGAAAGTATCTTACACATATGGAAAAATTTGCTAGAATGCCCTAGTGGGTTGTTGTCTATCATTAATATACATAATTACTCATTTTGATTAAAATAAGTGAAGAAAATTATTGATAATAAATTTTACAACTATGTTAGATTACATAATGAATAAGTACCAATAGTATGACTATTTGAGAATTTGAATTTTCTAAACAATCATATTCATTAAACAGCAATCCTCCTGACATGTTTTTTACTACTCCTTTGACCTTGTAGTTGATTAAAGATGGTGCTATGGCTAATTGAAAAAATACTCTTCTATAGTCTAATAGATATGATATGACACTATGTTCTATAGGTAGCTATCTACTTCTCTACAACTATTGATGATCCATACTATAGTTCTTTAATGAATATAGTAATAAAGGGTTTTGAATAATATATTAACCTAGTTTGCGAATAAACTACCATTATTATGTGGAATTGAGTCAAATTTGACATATTAATAGGGCCACGAGGATCAAACACTTAAGACCAAGTGGACCTGGGTGTTACTTCTTATCCATTACTCTTACCTTAGTTTGGTAGGTATTATTTCTTTTCTCTAGGTTTTGCTGATGAACTGGCTCTTCTTAGTACCCATTAATTTTAGCCAAAAGTTCTAACATCATCACTCAAAATTGATGGGCTCTATCTAGGATCTTATTGAATCATCACCTGCCATTACTTATTTTGGGACCCACTGATTTTAGCCAAAAATTTAGATTTCATCACTCAAAATTGATGGCTCTATCTGAGATCTTCTTGAATCATCACCTGCCATTACTTGTTCTAGGACCCACTAATTTTAGCCAAAAGTTCTGAAATCATCACTTAAAATTGGTGGGCTCTATTCACTTTTAGGCACTTTTCATTGATTACTTGGACATAACTTGGATTTATATTTACAAAAACTCCTAGACACTATATTTACAACTCCTAAACATTGTATTTATAACTCTCAAACATTGTATCTACAAATCTCGAACACTGTATCTACAACTCTCAAACATTTCCTTATATTTTTCTCTTCCTATACATAATTATTTTATAGATACAGTTCCCACCCCATTTGATTGTTAGTATGACTTAAGGTTAATCCTTGAGAATTATTACAACACTCGATCATCTTTGACTAGAAATTTACAAGGAGAAGTATCAAAGATAAGGAACCATATATACAATAGCTAGATTATACATACAATAGTCAGATCTTAACAACACCTGGAGTTCTTTAGTCTTAGGGCTAATAGAATACTCAAATTTAATTTTAAAAGGAAGAGAGTTGGAATAGAAAGAATTTTTTGAAAGGAATGAAAGAATAAAAGAATCATAGTATGTTACCCCAACCTAAGTGCAATTATTAAAGAATACATGTATTTTGTAATTCATTAGAATACTTATCACCTTTGATATGATCCTTTGTCTAAAGATACTTTCATAGATGTAAATGGAAAGGACATGATTTAGCTCAATACAAATAACGACCTAGATACATAATTGATATTCATTATCAATTACTAGCTGATAAAATAAGTTTAGTATATATAAGAGAGAATAAAAAATATTTTGTTTTAGGAATGGTTGAATTAGAACCAGAAAACCTTGAGTATGGAGAGTTAATTTAAAGTTTTAAAAGGATGATTAATCAAGGTGAAATAGAGTTTGACATATCGATACTTGAATATCTATTTTGTAATATGGTCTAGATTGAAGAAATATCTGACTAGGTTTCAGAAAAACATATCTTTTGATTGGTATGGAAGTGGTGAGTTTGAATCATGGAGTCTAGCAAGCTCAAATAACTCTTCATCACATTTCATGGTTAACGAAGACACTACAGACTTTTCAATTATTTATAAAAATCCTACAATACAAGAATTTAAATATATAAATGTTATATTCCAAGCATTTAAATCTTCTTTAAATACAACCTTAATTAAGAAAAATATTGATGAAGATGAGGAATATAACCTAGATTATAAAAATTGGATTCTAGTGCCTAGCCAATTAGAAGAGGGATCCCATATGTTGATTGAAGAAATAATTGATGTAGATTTAAGTGATGATCCTAATAATATGAAGATTATTCAATTAGGAAAATCCTTAAGTGAAAAAGAGAGAGATATATTCATGTCCATTCTCAAATAAAAACATAAAGTATTTGCATGGTATTACATAGATATGCCTAGGCTAGATTCAAAATTAGTAGTACACAACTTAGGTCTTGAAAAAGATGCTAAGCCTATTAAACAAAAGTTATGAAAGATGCATCCCAAAATAGCTTTAATGGTAAAAGAAGAATTACAAAAGCTCTTAGAAGTGAAATTTATCCAACCTATTGATTATTCTGATTGGATATCTAATATGGTTCCAGTTAAAAAACTTTATGGAATGATTCATGTTTACACAAATTTTAGAGATATAAATAAAGCATATCCAAAAAGATGATTTTCCTATTCCAAATATTGATAATTTACTTGATGCTATGGTTGGACATAAAATGATTTTACTTATGGAAAAATTCTCTAGTTACAATTAGATAAAAGCAGCTACAAAAGATCAACATAAAACAACATTCACAACACCATGGGGAACCTTTTGTTACAAAGTAATGCTCTTTGGTTTAAAGAATATCGAAAAAACTTATCAAAGAGATATGACATATATCTTTCATGAATATATGCATGACATCATGGATGATTATTTAGATGATATGTTGGCTAAATCTAAAACTAGAGAACAACATCTAGAAGTTATTATAAAGATCTTTGATAGGTTGTTGGAACATAATGTCAAACTAAATCTAAAGAAATGTGTCTTTGGAGTTACTTCAGGGAAGTTACTCGATTTTATTATATCAATATGAGGAATTGAAGTAGATACCAATAAAATAAAGGCCATCATAAATATGCCTCCTACTTCAAATATAAAATAATTACAAAGTTTGCAAGTAAAATTAAAAATAATAAGGTGATGTATATCACAATTATCTAATAAATGTAAACCTTTTGATAAATTGTTAATAAAGGGAATTGAATTTCAATAGGGCTATGAACAACAAGAATTATTTGATAAGATAAAACACTATATTTTATCATCACTAGTTTTAATTCCTTCAAGAGAAGGAGAACCATTTTTATTTTATTCATCAGCCATAGAAAATGCCTTAGGCATCATGCTTGCTCAAAAAAATGAAAATAACAAGGAACAAGCCATATACCATCTTATTCAAAATCTAGTTGATTATGAGATAAGATATGTATACATGGAAAAGTTGTGCCTAGAAATAGTTTTTGTAACAAAGAAACTCAGGTATTACATGCTAAACAATATGAATTATGTGATTTCCAAAGCAGATTCATTGAAATATATTATGAATAAAATGTACCAACATATAAGAACATCCAAATGGATCATGCACTTAATAGACTTTGATTTACAATTCATAACTCAAAAATCTATAAAATATTAGGTTATAGCTTACTATCTCATAGAAGCATCATTACAAGATGATAAACCTCTTGTAATTGAACTACCATATGAACATGTCTTCCAACTAGATGAGATGGAAACCTTTGTTGATCTTGAAGAAGAATGGGATATGGAAATCTACTTTGATGGCTCTCGATGTGAACAAAGTGGGGGTGCTAGTGTGGTATTTATTACACCATAAGAGATACCCATACCGTATTCTTTTAAATTAACTTTCCCATGTATGAATAATAATGTTGAATAAGAAGCCTTAATATTAGCCATGAAGATTTGTTGAACTACGAGTGACACTAAGAGGGGGGGTGAATTAATGTATATTAAAATTTTGCTTATTTAATGCAAATAATTAAAACTCATTCACACAAGCAGCAAACCACAACACAGAATTTATAGTGGAAACCTAATGTGGGAAAAACCACTCTTAAAAATGACTACTTGGACTCCCATCCAAATTCAACTAAACATCAAAACTCAATTTTTCAGCACCAACTGAAGGAACAACACCAATTGACCCAAACTCTATAGCACCTACTACAAGGGACACCAATCCCCAAATTTACCAGCACCAACTAGAAGGAGACACCAATACCCTAGAGCCAAGCACCAACTCAACTCAACAAAGATAACATAAGATTTTTGGGACAATTTCTCAAGACTCTGAAAGTCTAGCTTAATTCAATCTGCTCACTCTGATCACTCTTCTTAATTGTTGCAACCTCAAATTCCCCAAAAAATTGAAACTCTAAAAACCCAACTAAATACTGACCAAGAAACTGTTACCAAGAAAACCTCTCATATTTTTATTCAAAAATTGATGTCTTCTCATACATGTGTATCAATCTCAATGCTTGTGAAACCATGAAGAAATCATACCTTACAAACTCATCCGTTACCCACATGTACTTCTGATATTGCTCAGAATCTCTCAATACTGCTAGCACATAAAACTAGAAACTTATAATATTGTAGAACTGATTCATGAAAACCTTTCCATTGTCTTCATAACCCGTGTTCTAGGTCCATACGCCACGAATTGGTATTGTGAATTTTCCATAAGTGAAAGAATGACCTCCAAATATGAATTTCTTCTCTTTATTTGCCACTTCTCAAAACATAACTTTTCATCTTCTTTTCTTCTTTTTTATTTGAGGAATATATCTCTTCTCTTTCTATTCACATAATAAAACATTCACCTTTTTATTTCTTTTATATATTAACTTTTAATGAGACATTTCATCAAATAATACAATGGCCAACTTGGCCGACTTTGCACACTTACTCATTTTCATACTTTGGAACCTCAAAAGCATGTGGTCCAAAAACCAAAGTTGCTCAAAATACTGATTCATATATGAAGAAACTCTCAAACCAACAGTTTCACACAAGTACAAAAGAATTTGGCCAAAATTTTTATCAATAGCATGGCTGTTCAAAAATGGAAAAAGTGAGTTAAGGCTATTTTGCAACTTACACCATTTATTCCTCAAGACTCCATTTGATATGAAGTAAAATTAATTTGCTTCTTGGTACTTCATACTACCATCAGAAGAAGATTTGAAGTTATAACTCTTCACAGATTTCTTGATATTCCTCTTACAATGTGCTCTCCGACATAGATTTCACAATTGTCCAACTACATGCAAAAACATCCAACTAAGCTCTAACAAGGCAACTGAGTGATCTAAACTCTAAACTAATGCCACAACTATATTCCTTATTGTTCACACTTGATAAAAAATACTTGAAATACCTTCCCAACATATTGCAAAGTTAGCGCACCAAGCAAACACTGTAAAATGTCACTATCACCTTTAGTGGGTGCACCATGTCCAGCCAAGCACCAAAAAAACCAAAAATCAAACGAAATGCTGAGTTAACACTTACAACATATTTGTTGACATGTCATCATGCTTAATATTTTTTCAATACAGTCTAATGACACTTTTTCATGAAAGGCACACTCTTGAGCGGTGAGCGCTCACTTTTGATGGTTTTTGCAATTTTGCAATTTTTGTAATTTGACACAAAATGACTTGCAACAACTCCACCTGATCATCAAACATATTCTCATGAGCCTCAACCATTTCAAATAAACTGTGTATGGACAACTTTTTGGTATTTGCAACTTTTGTAGCTTTTTGACAACTTTTGCAGTTTTTTGACAACTTTTGCAACTTTTGAAATTTGGCATGGATAACCTGTAACAACTTCACCTGAGCATCATAAACATTATTATAAGACTGAACACCTCTATACAGCCTCTAAGCACTTCTCTACCTATCTCTTCTTGTCTAACTTAGTGTGTTGACAACAATGACAACACCTTGTTCAACAATCTCCCCCTTTGGAATTGTTGGCAACACACGAATATATACCTGTAAATTTTCTCCCCCTTTGACAATAATGACAAAGGATAACTAAAAAATCCCCCTGATTCCATGCACAACATTCTTAGGAAAAAAATTAGTACACTTAACAACAATCATAAATAGGAGCAAAAAGATACACAAGGACAATAATGCTCCCCTTGAGAATGTGACTCTGAAAGCTAGTCAATGCTTGGGCAATGTGACCACTCCTAGTTTCTCACGTAAGTACACAAAGATGTCTTTAGGTAGCAGTTTGGTGAAAATATCAGCCATTGCTCTATGGTTGGAACATATTCCAACTTAAATTCTCCTTCTACAACTTTTTCTTTCAAAAAATGATATCTTATTGCTATGTGCTTTGTCCTACAGTGCATCAAGGGATTTTTTGAAATATTAATTGCACTGGTATTGTCACACTTGAGTGTAATGGGATCACTAACCTGAATCCTCAAATCCTTCAACATTTGCTTCATCCATATGACCTGTATGCAACATGATGTGGCTACTATATACTCTACCTCTATAGTTGATAATGATACTGAATCTTGTTTCGTGCTATGCTAACTCATGAGATTATCTCCCAAGAAAAATGCACCTCCACTGGTACTCTTCCTGTCATCTACACATCCTGCCCAATATGCATCAGAATATGCAACCAAGGTAAAATCTTCACCTTTGGGATACCAAAGTCCATACTCCATGGTGCCTTTTAGGTATCTAAAAATCCTCTTTACTGCTGACACATGCATGGTCTTTGGTGCTGCTTGATATCATGCCACCAAACATACTGCCTACAAAATATCTGGTCTAGTAGCTGTAAGATACAAGAGACTACCAATCATAGATAGATACTAAGTTTGATCAACTAATGGTGCTTGATCATCCTTACTCAATTTATAACCTATCATCATGGGAGTGCTTACAGGTTTGCAATCCTCCATTGTGAAATTTTTCAACATCTCTTTAACATACTTGATTTGTGAGATAAAAATGCCATTATTCATTTGATTAACTTGCAAACCAAGAAAAAATGAAAGCTCACCTAACATGGACATTTCAAATTCTATTTTCATTTTATCTACAAACTCTTTGCACAATTAATCTCTGCTACCCCCAAAAATGATAGCATCTACATAAACAACGACAACCAACTATGTGCCCTTTTTTGTTATGATATATAGGTTGCTATCTACCATACCCTTTTTGAATCCTTGTTGTATAAGATATGCATCCAGTCATGAGTACGATGCTCAGGGTGCCTATTTTAGATTGTACATTGCCTTATGTAGCTTGCATACAAAATCTGGATTATCACCCAACTGAAAACCATTTGGTTGCTCAATGTAGACTTCTTCAAGTTTACCATTTAAAAATGCTGATTTTACATCCATTTGGTATACCTTGAAGTTCTTGTATACTACAAGTGCCAAGAATATTTTGATTTCCTCCATTCTTGATACTGATGCAAAAGTTTCCTCAAAATCAATACCTTCAACCTGTGCATAGCCCTTGCACACTAATCGTGCTTTATTTCTGATAACCTTACCATCTTCATTTAACTTGTTCCTAAAGACCCATTTGGTACTGATCACATTCTTATTCTTTGGTCTTGGAACTAGCTCTCAAGTTTTATTCTTTTCAATTTGATCGAGTTCTTCATTCATGGCCTTGATCCAACCTTCATCTTTGCTTGCTTCAGCAACACACTTTGGTTCAATACTAGATAGGAGAGAGTATTCTAAAGTTAGTTTCTTCCTTGTTTGAACCCCTGCATTTGTATCTCCAATAACCTGCTCCTTTGGATGATCTTTCTTCCATTTGTAGCTTGGTGTGTGTCTGCATTCTTCTATCTTTGAATCACTCATAGAGCCATCATTATGAGTTTGGCTCATAGTTGTGCTCTTGTTTCTAGGTGTCATGCAAGTAATTGTAAAACCATTTCCACTACTGCTACTCGGATTATTGCTTTGCATTGGAGCTGCTGGATTATTTTGATTTGCCCCTGAATTATCTTCATAGATTGGGTAGTTCTCATCATCATCATCCTTTGGTATGGTCATGTTCTCATCAAATTTAACATCTACACTCTCAACTATCTTTCTCAACCTCTTGTTGTAGCACTTGTAAGCTTTGCTATGAGTAGAGTAACTAAGAAAAACTCTTTCATCAGCCCTATCTTCAAATTTGCCAAGTCCTTCCTCGGTATTCTTTATGTAGCATTTGCTACCAAACACTCTAAAATGTTTTGCAGTAGCCCTTTTTCCAAACCATAGTTCATATGGCATCTTATCTTCATATCTTCGTAGCATACACCTATTCTGAATATATATAGCTGTGTGCACTGCTTCCTTCCAATACCTGTCTACTACTCTGCTTTCGATCAACATGGTTCGTGCCATCTCTTACACGATTCTGTTCTTTCTCTCAACAACTTCATTTTGTTGAGGAGTTTGTGCTGCTGAAAATTGTTTCCTAATACCATGTTCATCACAAAAATCAGTGAAATTATCATTAATAAATTCATCTCCTCTGTCTGATCTGAGAATCTTGATTCTTTTACCTGTCTGGGTCTCAATCATCTTGGTGAATGCTCTAAACATGTCAAAAGCTTCAAATTTATGCTTTAAGAAATAAACCCATGTCATCTGTGAGTATTCATCTATAAATAACATAAAATACTTATCTCCATTTGTGCTTTATGTCCTCATGGGCTCGCATAAATCTGTATGGATAAGCTCCAATGGTTTACTTGTATGGTGCTCCTTGGTTTTGAAATGTGCACATGCTTGCTTCCCTTTCTGACATGAATCACAAATGCCATTTTTTGGTTTCTTTTTTTTTGGAATGTCTCTTACTGCATTCTTTGAACTAATCTTTACAAGATTATCGAAGCTGATATGACCAAGTCTTCGATGCCATAGCCAATTTTTTTCCACTTGTCCCATCATGCATGTTCTATCTGTATCATTTTCAAGAGTGTATAAATTTCTTGATGTTCTTGATCCAACTACAACTATTCTACCATTCTTTGCTTTCCGAACCTTGCATCCTTGTTTCTTGAAAATTACTTCATGCCCTCTATCACAAATCTGACTTACACTAAGTAAGTTATGTTTCAACCCTTCCACATACAACACATCCTCAGATCGTATCTTGTTGTCACTAATGCTCACTATGCCTCTGCCAACAATCTGAGCTCCATCATTATTACCAAACTTTACAGATCCTCCATCATAGTCCTGAATTTTGGTGAATTTTTGTTTATCACCTGTCATGTGACTTGAGCACCCACTATCCAAGATCCATGGTGCTAGTTTCTTTTGAGCTTTCAACGCTATTTGCACAATTAAAGATTTTGTTTCATCTTCTTTGAGAGCTTCTCTTTCTTTCCATATATGTTTTGGTACTATTTGAGGCTCTTTTTTGACATTTATCCTCTGAACTAGAGGTTCTTGCTTTTTCAAAATTTCTCTATTCTATTATGTTTCAAGCTGCTGAAATTTATGTCCCTAAAAATGATTAGCACCATAGCCTCTTCTACAGTTTCTGGCTATATGACCATAATTATGGCAATTATAACATTCAATTTCATATTCCATCAATGGTGCAAATGCATTCCTACTAGCAAAATTTCTTGGTCCTACATTATACTTGCATTAAACTATTTTATGACCATATGCATTGCATTTAAAACAATAACCATGAAAGTAATAATTGAACCTAGGATGTGGGTTCTTCCATGATGTTTGAGGTGTGGGAAACCTCCTTCTTCTTTGATGTGACATGTAAGTGAAATCTTCATCATGATTGTACCTTTCATTTCTTGGCACATTAGTCTGCCTTGTGTATTGAGTTCTGCCTCCATCCATTGGTTTTCTTTCCTCGACTCTTGAAGTGTTTGGTGTAGCTTCCTTTACTTCTACCTTAGGTACTTGTGGTGTTTCTGTTTTTTTGAATCCAAGATGAAACTTAATATGTGGAACTTTATTTTGATCCAACCTTGGGGCTTTCGATGTCTCACCTTCTGTGAATCCGAGATTGAACTTGATGTTTGGAGTCCTCTGATTTTCTATCAACTCATTTAACTTTGTTGTTCCTCTTTCAAGTTTATGATATGTCTCTATCTTTTGGTTCTTCTCATCTAGCTCTTGTGTTAAAGCAGCCACCATGGCTTCCAATTCACTGCAGTACTCAACTTTTGTGCATAGTTGAGTTTCTAGATCTTCAATCATTTTTTGACACTCCTCCACTTGCACTTTTAGATCTATCACCATCTCCTTTGCTTGTGTGAGCTTCTTTGAGGTTTTCTTATGGCTCCTTCTTTCTGCATACACCTCTTCTAGAGCTACTACTAACTCTACTTCCAAATTAACTTCAACTTCACATTCATTTTTATTTTCATCATCACTGGAATCATGTTTGATTTTTGATTCCTTTTCTTCTACTGCCATAAAGAGCACTTTATCAAACTCTTCTTTAGATTCATTTTCAAAGCTATCATCTGATGAGTTTGCATGCTTAGACATGAAGCTTCATATTTTGTAGTTGTTACTCTTGAAGTGTGATTTCTTTTTCCAATTACATTTTTCTTTGTGAGAGTCTTCATCTTCTTTATCCTTCTCACCATATGGGCACTTTATTGCAAAATGTCCAACACGACCACACTTAAAGCACTTGAAGGGTAATTTACCTTGATATTTCCCTCTGCCACCTTTCTTTAATTTTCTTACAAAGTGTGCTTTCAGTGCATCTAAATCTTCATCACTATCTGGTTCAAGCTTTTCTTTTGCTATCTGCTTGGCTTTGAAAGCTGCCTCTTTGTCCAATGGCTTCTCTTTTGCTATTCTCATCTCATAAGCTGTTAATGATCCATGAAGTTCATCCATTAAAAAAGTATTCATATCTTTGGCTTCTTCAATAGCAAAAAATTTAGAATTATACTTGTCAGGAAGAGAACGTAATACCTTTTTCACAATGATAGAATCTTCTATCTTCCCTCCAAGACCCCATATGGAATTTACTATCTCATTCACTCTATGCATGTATTCTTCAATTGATTCATCTCCATTCATCTTGAGTCCTTCAAACTTTACTTTGTGAGTTTGAAGCTTGACCTCTTTTATTTTCACATCACCTTCATGAATGCTCTTCAGTTTATCCCAAATTTCCTTAGCTAATGTGCATGTCATAACCTTAGTCATTTCATTGTCCACTAATCCGCACATTAAAGCATTTTGTGCTTTAGAGTCATTTTCGAATTCCTTCTTTTGCTTTGGAGTTGTTAATGTTGTTGTAGGTGGTGTGTAATAATTCGCCACTGCTATCCATACATCATATCTAGGAGACTTCAAATAAATTTGCATCCTCACTTTCCAATACTGATAATTTGTTCCATTGAACAATGGTGCTCTGTTTGATGCAAACCCTTCACTATTACTATTGCTTTCCATAGTGTCACTTCCAAGATCTCCCTAGCTGATTTAGCTGATATAGGAACCTGCTCTGATACCACTTGTTGAACTACGGGTGACACTGAGAGGGGGGGTGAATCAGTGTATATTAAGATTTTGCTTATTTAATGCAAATAATTAAAACTCATTCACACAAGCAGCAAACCACAACACAGAATTTATAGTGGAAACCCAATGTGGGAAAAACCACTCTTCAAAATGATTGCTTGGAATCCCATCCGAATCCAACCAAACATCAAAGCTCAATTTTA
>Ga0068623_1000003_pt1 | contig 19983 bp, 19 predicted proteins | sample InSIn2SAF170_FD_77427 | JGI IMG/M metagenome (GOLD analysis project Ga0068623, IMG submission 77427) | Clean room microbial communities from NASA Spacecraft Assembly Facility at Jet Propulsion Laboratory, Pasadena, California, USA -... ... | reverse complement strand
GTGGAGGTCTCCCAGTCCAGGACCGGGTCATTACATTCAATCTCCATCGACAGACGTGACGGGTTCGCGGGCGGACTGGCTGTACGCCGGCGTTGTGGGTAGGATTGCATGTGACCACCGGACGCGGCAATAGGAGCAAGGTGGCTCATAGCGCTTGGCGTTCGGGACATTGGTACAGCAAGCCCGACTGGCTGCGCGGACGGACTTTGACGGTAGGTAGGATAGCCATATCGGCTAAGCAAGCTGGCGTCGATGCTGGATGACGAGCTACTATTACGGGAGTGCGAGTGCACATTGGACGTGGAGTGAGACCGGGCGTTAGCGATCGAGGGTCTGCGTGAGCTAGCCTGATCGTTGATCATGTAATCGAAAGGCGAGGGGGCAGACGCCGGTGAAGCCAGATGCTGTCGACCTGGTGGGCTCGTAGATCTGCGATCTAAGCCGGGTCTAGGGAGCTGGCCACCAAGTTGCATCGGGAAGCCGTTGGTGGGCATGGAAGTATGCCGACTGTGGCCGTAGTAGGAGCGGTTGGTGGTAGGCTCCATGAGCTGGTCTTGTGGGCGGACTCTGGGGAGCAGGAGAGGCCCACTCTCCCGGATCTTGGCTGGTGACCTTGGAGGCGTAGTCGCAGCTGTCATTACGGTCTCAGGGGACCAGTCCTGTGGGAAGCAGGAGTCAATGGTGCTTGCACTGCCGCCAGGGCATTGCATGTCGAAGCCATCGGCCTCGAAAGTGGTCGGTGGTGTAAGCTGTTGATACGCCATGTTGTATGTCCGTGCCTAGCTGCCAGAGCTTGGGGCGGCGAGGGTGAGAGATTCGTGTGATTAGACAATAGGTAATGCAACGATGTAGAAGGAGACCTGCTCCGAACGCCTGAGTCTAGAATAGATCGACAAAAGAAACAAGAAACACAAAGAAGACTCGTGGGTCTCGTCACAAGCTGGTCCAGCAAAGTCGAACCGTTGGATGTTCCTGAGGAAGAAGGAAAGAGGCATTAGAACACAGGCGGATAGAGCTTTCTATATCCGCGTCCAACAAATAGCGCGAGGTCATCGAGAGCGAGTGAAGTCAAAACAGACATGGGTACAGTGGACATAGCGTCCGTCGAGATCTGAAACGAACCTTTTGAGCAGTGCATACCGGTCCCATGGCGTGGCCCACAGCTCCGGTAGTACTGCCTTTGGTAACATTTGAGGTCATACTGGAGGCTGGAGGCCATGTCGAGCCCCATAAAACCGATCGCGGTCCGTTTCACGGCAGATGCGGCCATGAGGGCGAGACAGATGCAAAACCTGCTGCTTCTTATGATGGCCAACGTAGAGGTCACGATGGAGGTCGGTGAGTGGTCGTAGCTAAACTTGGGCTCTCCAGCAACCGCTCAGGTTGGCGGCTGCTAAGATGAAACACTTCTGTCTGCCGTCTGTGGGCTATATGCAGTCTCCAGCGTCATTTTCGAAAGCTCCAGTCGGAAGCGCGTCAGTGTAGGTCTGTAGGCACGAATGGTTGGCGTCGGCGCGTAGAAGGAACGGAAAAGCTTTGGCCATTGCCGAGCCATATACCACCCGATTGGTTAGAGCTCACCGCATCGCATCAACCTGCATGAACTTCTGCACAAGGGCGATCAAACAGACGACAGACTCTGCGAAGTGTTTCAGATCTGCACCTACACTGTGACTCATTCTTGACCGCACCTCATGGAAGCAGACAGCGATGCCCGAGAGTAGGGCAAGGGGAAGAGCACCCCTCTTCGCCCCAGGCCAGCCTCCCACCTCATCCTCTATCACCGCCACGGCAAGGAGCTACTGGGTATGCCTTGGGTGTGCCGCAGCCACCGGACGGAGGCTCCACGAGGGGAGATGAGGATGTGGAACGTCTCTGTAGACGCGCGCGATCTGGTACGACTATGCTACTCAGCGCGACATGAAGTACGATCATGCCATCCCGGACTTCTTCGCTGCTATCTTTGGGCGTAAGGCATAAAGGCCAGCTCAGGCACAGTAGAACGAAGCTGGTGGACGGTGAAGACGACGCAGCCTTGAATGGTGGCGTGTTCGCCACTCGGCGCATGACAAGCGTACCTAAAGCAAGCTGACGCTTCCCGAAAGCCCAATCTTCTCCGCGACTCTCGGGTTATGACTGTGCAGCCCGGAGTGTCGTTGAAAGAACAATACAGGTCAACCGAAATGGTTCTGCCCGGGTACGGTATGCCGCAGCGGCAGTATACCCTGCTAAGGGCTATGAGACTGTACAGTGCCTTCGGCTTATAATGCTTGCTGCGAGAGCGCATCACTATGTATCATGGACAAGCATAACAGTCGAGCGCAAGCATTCCGCCACAAGGTAGCGGATGCGGATTGAAAATTATGGGGTAGCCACTGCGGCCTTGACCACATCTGTCGGCCCTGCTAGGATGTACGTCTTCACGGTTCGATCTGGAGTCGTCGCATTCTACACCATTGGTGCTCAAAGGTGGTTGCGTGGCAAATGCTTGCTTGAAGATGCAAGCTGCATCGGCCGTCGTCGTTTTTTATCCGTTGATGGTGGTGTACTCTGAAGGCTAACGTGAACCTACCAGCTGTGACCGCCAGCAAACTACAGGATGCGCTATGAATCCTGCCCATATATAGATGAGAATAGGTCTCTAAGATGCCTACATATACACAGGCAGCATAGCCAGCCATGGGTGCCAAATGCGTGACCATGCTACCAGAAGAGCTCCTGATAGCGATCGCAGATTGCTGCTCAACGTTGGCAGACATTCTCAACTTTCGTCTGACACATAGCAGCTTTGCCATGGCAGGTGCCTAGTCACTTTCGAACAGATGCCGGTGCATCTATTTACACCCATCGCCGGCAGCACTTATACGCTTCGAAGACGTCTGCAACCACGAAATCTTCTCCAGAAGATCACTACTGTTATCATGCTTGGGCCTTCAGACCTTTAATTCCGACACTGGGAAATGGGCGTGGGCCGGACCTTCTCAAAGTTAATCAATCGACCGTGGCCTCACTTTTACACTACGTCCCGGACACCTGCGACATCACAGCCGAGTCTGTTGCAGCTCGACCGGCTTTCTCGCACGCCGTTCGTCAACGCTTATGCACCGCTCGTAGGCATACTCAACAAACTTCCATTGCTGTCGAAAGCCCGCTATGCCTCAGCAATGCAAGAAGAAGGATTCAACCCTGTGTCCGCTTCTAAGATCTCCACTTCGGCTCGAAGGAACTGCCATCCCTCCGGCACATTCGGTAGTGCCGGCCAACCACCAACCAGTCATGTAAAGCGTACGGTCAGGTGGTCCGAGTCAGACGTATTCCTGGGCTTGTTCGCATCCGTCAACCGTTCCATCACCGACATGGCATTTGACCTTGCTCTACCAATGACGCATGATATGCGCACGCAGTTGCTTCCTGAGCCTCACCTCGATGGTCAAGGATCATTCCATACGATGATAAAGAATCTGACACGACTGAGCTATGCTTCCGACTTCCATGTGCAGGAGTCCAGGTCTATCTTCGACCAATGGCACCATGCCTGCTTCACCATGTTGCAAGGTGCAACGAATCTGAATGAGTTGCGCCTCACTATCGAGCAAGGGAACGGTCAATGGGACGATGAACCTTGGTTGTTCCACACCGTGGCCAACCTCGAACTGTCAAATGTACACATCGTCGGCACCTGCGACAAGCCATGCAGCTTGCCACGCGCGCGCTTCACCGCCTTCCTGGAGCATCACTCTCAGAAGCTGCAGAAAATCACTTTGACAAACGTCACGGTCAATAAAATCGGGAGATATGCGTACAGCTTTCGCAATGCGATGCTGGAAACCATGCAGTGCTGAGACGTATGCCTAAGCTACGTACGGCGAGCTATCGGGTGCCACGTCTTGTGGGAGATGGAAGGTATTATGAGGATACACTCCCTCACACGGTGCCGGCGATCGAGGCGCTTGATACAGTAGCATCGGTGCTGGAGATAAAGCCGCGCGGGGATGGGGATGGGGATGGTGCGTACTAGGAGTATGGTGACTACATCATGCGGCCACGCGGGGAACAAGAATGACACATGTCATCGCTGGAATGTCATAGGTAGTCCTGTCTCGCTATCCGGTCGGCTTCACTGTCTCGTCAACGAAGTCGGCTGTGCTCTTTATCGCCTCTTCCTTCCCATCTCCTTTCAGCGCCCGCTGACGCCACACATACTTCCCAAAGTCCCAGCAACCACTTTTCTCCTGCAACCCCACACCAAGCTCAACCACCAACTCCCTGAATCGCTCCTGTGTCGCATTTGAGCGGTCCAGCTGGCTATAGATCCCGCACTCAAACTTGCATTCTACCATTGTCTCCCTGTCGTCACACTTACATTGCGAATCATGACCGAATTCCGGAATCACCCAGCTCAGAGTCTCCAGCTGCTCACACTCGCCAAGCGCCTCGGAAAGTTCGTGCATGGTTCGGACAGCACATGAGTTGGAAGGGCTAACGAACGTCACACTGTCGAAGCGAACATGCTGCAGTGTTTCGGCGTGTTTTTCGATGAAGTTGGCGATGTCGGTAAGTAGGCACATTGGTCTTGCTTGCCTCGGAGACGTCGGTTCTCCTTCCACGCTTGCTTGCTGCAGGCTCCGAAGCTTCAGAGTGCGCAAACGAGGGAAGGTGAGCTCCTCAATCAGGTATCGGAAGCTGGCTTCATCCCATGCTTTCTTGATCGCGGCGTTGGGTCGCCAGGCTAGGCGAAGTGTTTCCAAGTTTTTAGTATGTTCAAGGACGGCACGGCAGAGTTGTTGCCACTTTGTGCGTTTCTGCCAGCCGTAGTCAAGATGAAGCTCCACGCTTGTGAGGGCATTCAGTTTGGCTGTCATGGTCTGCTCGGGAGCCACAGTGAGCCCGTGGATGATATCGTTCACGAAGGGTAGCTCGGCTGTCAGAGCAATTTCGGAGACGGGCAGTTCGGGGCGGAAGAGTAGGTTGAAGAAGGCTTCAGCATCCGAGAAGCGCATAACATCTTTCGTCGAGCCGCGCCGAGTAGGGAGACACGTACCTGGCGGTAATTGCAAGATGCACTTCCTAGCATGCGAGATCATGCTCTGCTCAGAGGTCATGTTGAAACCCGGTACATCAGCCTGCTCGGCGAATGATAGTTTCTCGAGCTTCGGCAACCCTTTGAGGCCTTGCAGAAGCTGTATGTACACGGATCCGAAGCTGTCAGCTCCTGGAGACGTGGCCTCCTTTGACCCTGTCTCTAGCGTGGCAACAATACGATCCTTCGCTGTTGGAAACTTAATCGGCCATGCGCGGAACTTCCAGTTCCACCCCTTCGCGCGGTAATAATTCTTCTCCGCACTCGCCCGATACGCAGGATACACGCTCTCAATCTCCCGCCACAACACCTTCCCCAACAACACAACCTCCATGATCCGGAGGCGAAATTCTGGATGCTTGCAGATATCCACCGCTGCCCTTGAAAAAGTGGTGGACGGGTGAATGTACAGGCGCTGGATGTGCTTGGAGAGCCAGGTGGTGCATGCCGGCTCGAAGTTGGGATGCGCGATTCGCAAGCTGAGAACGTCCGGTGTTGTGAAGTCGTATTTGAGGATGTCAAGGATCGTCTCGTCCACTAGATATAGAATGCTGACTCTGTCGCCTGGTTTGCGGGCGAGACGCTCGCGCTTGGTGGGTTGATAGAAGACCATAGTGATAGATCTTTAGGGTGTCGTTAGGTTGATGTTGGGGACTGTGAAGAGCATGTTGATGCTCATGCGTAAAGTAAAGCTGATATCGTGGATAATGTTGAGTGTGATGCCTGAGAAACTCTATTGCAACGAAAGGCACGTGAGCGCACGTGATATGACTGCTGTGAAACACTGTCCTAATCAGGGTACAAGTGTCACAATGAAGCCTGCTACTCTCCCGAACATGAACGAATGTGGAAGGTGCTTTAGCAAGCACGATTGAGTGGAGCGCTTGAACCTTCCACGAATTGAGGTCCTTCAACTACGCCTTCTGTTACGTCGCGGCCGTTTCTCATCTGATCACAAAGGCGTCCCACCGACGTCACTCTCACAATCATGGTTTCTTCTCATCTTCTTCAGCTTCCGCATGACCAACTGGCACCAACTTGCCCACCACGAGATACTTCTCGCTAAACCTCTCCTCCCAGCCCTTCAGCGCCTCCATCTCCTCACTCCCCAGATCTTCCAACTTATCCAACGGCCCGTTCAGGTCCTCAGTCAACATGTCCTCATCGAAGCTGCCACAAGCCAGGCCTCTACTCGCGTCCCGGCCCGCGAAGTTCTGGTAAGGACCGCCCGGACCATAAAAGTTACGGCCAGATGTGACATCGAAGATGCGGCCACGAACGGCAAGGTAGACGGGCATGTTGTTCGTACCGTTGTAGGGTATGAGTTGGGGTGGAGTGAAGACCTTGAAGACGGTTGGAGGTGGTGCTTGCGGTAGGGTCGATGCGATGGGATGGCTGGGTCGGAGGCGCATGTAGAGGAGGATTAGGAAGAAGGAGAAGAGGATCAGGTTGATTGGTGAGAAAATCGTTGCGCTGCGGCAGGTTAGATGTGATAAATGGTGGAGTTTGATGAGACGTAGGCCTACACTTCTGCCGCTGGAGGAGGGTTTGAGGTATCCATTTTGGCTGTGACTTCTGTCAGCGATGTGTTCATTATCTTGACTACGCCGCGACTTACCGCCATCCATCTTTGTTGTTACTATACGCGCCACATGTATTGGCTGGCCATCAATGGTTCATGAAATATGCGAAGCTGAAACATCCGTCTCGGATTATTATGTCAGGTCACATGGCATGCGCTTCGGAGCGTTCGGGTCGCAGCGGCTAATCCCGTTGTCGCCAAGGGGTCCAGATGTGAAACATCAATTTTAGACCATCAACAACCCAGCGCACATCAACTCGCCTGGGCGGCAGTGGCAGAGACCACCCATCGTCAGCCACGTTAAGCAGACCACCGCACTTGTATGGCGGTGTTGGAACTTGAGCGTCACCTTTCCTCCCTTTCCTTCAGCATTATCAGCAGCATTATTCACGAGTGACAGGTCGTGAGGTACTGACAGCTCCTTGCTTACCACGTCATCCAGCATCCTCCTTGAGCGTTTCATGTTCACAATCGTTTACACAGGGATATACCACGTCGCGCACTGCCCAGAGCGACAGCATACACTATGGCTATATCTGCAGCAGAAAGCTCTGCCACTTTGCCCGCACGACATGTCTTCATCAAGAACCAGCGTTCTTCGCAGGCCTTGAGAACAGGACAGATGCCTACTTACACCATCCAGAAAGATGTGCCTTGGATGCAGAACCGCACTTCGAACGCGCCAACAGTCTCCTCGGTTTACAGCGACGAGACCAACGAACCGGAAAATTACCCGCCGCGAGGAGCGTCGCTGGCAGCTAACCCCTCCTACCATCCATCGTACCACGCCCATCCGCAGCAGGAAGTCACAGACAGTGGACCGCAGGCACGGCCGTCACGATTACCAATCTTCAAGCAGGTCCGCTCGATGCTGCAGAAACCCGCGCAGCAACAGCCTGGCCATGTCGCATGGGACGAGTACTCAGGCGAGGTGTCTGAGACTGGCAAGGTACCGCAAGTGAAACCCTCTGCCTATGTCTCGCCCTTTGAAGGTGCGTTCAAAGCACCCCGTCGTTCACCTGAGCGGAAACGAAAGGCGAAGAAGGACCTCTCGCCCATCTCTATCTTGCATGATGATGAGATCAAGCCTATACCACCACTCAAGGCCGGAACGTGTAGTCCACGGGTAGTCTCACCGATCTCGCCAATCTCATCAAGCTCTTCAGGACACCACAGAGCCCCAACGCCACTTTCGGTGAACGAGCGGTACCAGCCTGTACCTCTCATCAAGACGCCGACACCGACTGTCAAGTCGATCAAGCGTAAGCCTGCGCCGGTCTCAACCTCGCCTTCGGAGAATATGGCGCCTCAGCGTAGCCCGTCGGCCACAAGTGACCGGACTGAGCCACCAGATAATGACGATAACGAGCAGCAAGTCGGTCACGCGAGCCACTTCAGCTGGACCACATATGCACCTACAGAGGCTCCAGATACGCCGGCGACGCACGGCACGACCGGTCACCACAAAAAGCAACCACCGGCACAGGATCCAAGAAGCCACTTCAGCTGGAGCACAGTGAACACGAATGTGAAGCCCACCATCATACATCCGGCATTCCGAGACTCGCCACCTACCGCACCGCCTCCGATACCACCACAGTACACCACGGCGAACAACTACACCCCAACACGCGGCCCGCCCGTACAATCCATCCTTAGCCGCAGCCGACCAATCCAACGCATGGAGAAGGAAGAATGGACGCCACCGCCTCACAGCCGCATAGTGACCTCACCACAGTCCACCACACCAAAATCCGCTACACCAACCTCCGCCACCGCTCACTCCCGCCTACGAGGCCACAGCCCAGCAATAACAACCCACAGCAACTCCTCCGCCAAAGCCCTCCCGCTCCCACCCGAGCTCACCTCAGCGACAGCTAGCCAGCTCAGCCACCTCGAGAGCTTACTAGCACAGGAACGTGACCTTGCGCGCCAGCGTAAGAACGTGGAAAGGGGTATCACGGAGCTGACGAAGATCGAGAAGGCGAGTCCGATGGAGGTGCCTTTTGCAACGGTCAGGGATGCGAAGAGGAAGCTTGAGGAGCATCGAAGGAGGTTGGAGGAGGTTTTGTTGGAGGAGAGGGAGATTGGGATTGCGATTTCCCGGGCGAGGAGGAAGGAGGGGGAGGAGGAGGGGTTGTGGGTTAGGCGGGTGACGGGTTGAGAGGGTGCAGGGAGAGTGGGGGCGATGTTGTTGGGGTTTAGGTGTGTTTCAGTGTTGCGTGAAGATAGGCCGCATGAGCTTTTGGGCTTGATACTGTCGTTCGTTGTGGCAAGCGTGGCGTTGGGGCGTGGAAAAGCGCCGTTGGTCTAGCAGATTTGATGATTTTAGCGATGCATACAAATGCTGCACAGTGCACAACCAATGGGCTGTAAACCATAGTTCGGAATTTCATTTGCCACTTTGAACTCATGCATTCGCTTCGCAGCACGTGCGTCTTGTGGTACTTGCGTTTAACGACGACACAAGTACCACAAGATCCTCTACATGTGCTCGCGGACTGCCCCTGAACACTAGCTTTTGGACACAACCAAGGCACGATCTCTTTTGGGTCACAATCGAAACAAGAAACAAGCTGCCACCTTCTACGGCAGCACAGCACTGTTCTTCACAAAATTGTGACTGTTACAAGCAGTACTTTGCGCACTGATCCAGCAAGCACGATGAGCCCAGTACATCGACTCTCATACTCTGTGCTATACGACATCTGTGATCCTGACAGGTAAACAGATGAGCACGAACGCTACCAACGCAATCACTAAGGAGCCCATTGCATTCCTCATCGCCGCGAGCGTCCTTATGCTAAAGAAAGAAGGCAGATACACGGCTGTTGCAGATCTGAAGCATATTGGGGGTCTAATATACGACGACTTCACGTTCGAGGCCACTATGCATCACACGGGCGGCAGCAAACAACAAGCGGTCGAGCTCATGGCTACGAGCGTCGTCCAATTGAAGAATGAAGGCTGGGGTACGGCTGCGGCTAAGATTGAGGAGGTGGGGAGGATCGTGTATGGCGATAATGCCTTGAGGAGGCTGTTCGCGATGTGGAGGCGGCGCGTTGAGACTGCGGGTTGAGAGTGGGCGTGAGAAGCCGTTCGTGACCGGAGTTCTTCTCTGCACAAAGCACAGTATGGGCGGGTATAGCGATCGACAGCTGGTGGGCGGTCTCCAGTCAATATAAGATGCTGAGAACTGGCAAAGAGCTTCCACACAGTACCCACTACATTATCCTGTTCCTCTGACTCCAAAAAAGCCTCGGCTACGTTGCTGCCTCTCTTTCCTTCGCAAGACGACTCGAGTAGTGCTCGCCACGACAGCGACCACTACAGCATGCTCGCATGAGATGAGAGCGAAAGGCGTTCAAACAAAAGTGAGTGATTGATCAAAAGCAAAAAGGAACCCACGACCCGAAGGCTATGGGGAAAGCAAACTCATTCTGTTGGCAGCACTTCTGTTGACAGATCGCGACTCAGCTACTCAGCCTGGACGGGACTCACGCCTAGTAAGAATTGGTTTTCACTTTTTGGATGAAGACCGAACTTGGCAACGCTGGCAACGCATTTCGTACCCGCTTGCGTCGAATGCGCATTTGGGTTTGACTACAGAACAGGCTTAACGCTAATTGCTAATTGGTGATGGATGGAAGCGACGATACAACATACATCGCTTGTTGTCAAGGACCGATGTTGGACCGGTTGCTGTCCAGTACTGGTCAGTTGCTGTGTAGTGACGTGCAGCGAGGGTGGCGAACGAGGCGGGGCCAAGAACCGAAAGGGGAAAGCGCGCTTCGGCCAGGACAGCCTCCGAAACCAGAGCGACAGCATCCTTGAATTCCTCAACATTGCCCTCAACGGTTGTAGCGCACGTTCAGGTGTCATGGTAGGTGGCATGAGTCTTCATTAGTAGCGTACATACAGCGAGTTGGGGGCAGAACATCTCAACACAGATCACACTCTCAACACTGGTAGCGGAAAAGCAAGGTTGGCCAGTGCGTCTTCTCCAACTGGTCGTTGGTATACTGTCCACACTGTCGGCAAGTGTGTTGGCAGTCAACCGGCCTTTCGCTCTGAGAATAGCCGGAGAGGCCAGATGGTTGGGTCATCGGAGATGCCTTCCTGAGTATCACTGCAGCCCCCAGAAGTCCATTTTCGGGATCAAATACCGAGCACGCTTGCATCACCCAGAAAGTTGGGCGCCAGTCCAGTATCACCAGCATTCTGCTCAGTCTGTCTTGCGCGCCGTCTCCTGCCACTCGCTCTTTCGCCACGCCTGCCCATATTGGCATCTCCAAACGCCGACATTACCACGTCGGCTGCATTCTGGACGAAGTTGTCGTTCATGAAGTGACCTGCGGCGTTGCCTAGACCGAACGTCTCATCCTGCGCTCTCCGCCGTGCTGGTAAAGGCTCCTCCGTTTCCATAAGCGAAGCCAGCTGCAGTCTGCGCGCAAGGTCTGCATCAAGCCGCTCTTGCCGTCTTCGCTCATCCAACTCCTGCTGGTATGTCCGGTCCCTGGGTGATGCATGCCGTATCCGTGGTTCTCGATCTGATACTAGCGGTGGCGGCGGCGGGGGTGCAGCTGTTGCATTAGCATCAAATACCCGCCTATAGATAACCCGTATCGGCTCAGGAACCCTCATATCGTTCAATCTATCCGGATTTGGCAGGTTCGTATAGTTGAACCACGGGCAATCGCACGTCTTCCACTTCGAACCACATATCATGCAGAACTCTGCCATACATCTGCAGGTCATATGATTACAGCCTGAAAATCTGGGTTAGCATGTGCTCTTCGTCAGAAGAGGATAGGGGACAGTTTTGGCCAAGAGCGTGCGTCCATCAAGCAGGAGTAGGAGCGGGACTAAGACAGTGTCTCAATATCCTTCTAGGGCGAGCGCGTGGCTTGAATCTACTATTACTGTAGAATCGCTGCATTGCATGCTGCCGTTGCTACTATAGTAAGCCCGCACGACCTGTGGCCAAAACTGCTGCGAGAGTGTGTTCTCCCTAAACGTTCCTTACCTTCCTTCAGTTCCACGAATGCGTTGCACTCAAAACATCTCTGCCACCCCTTCTCTTTCGCTTGCTCGACGAGTTTAGCTATCTCTGGGTCCTTCGGGCAGTCTCGGGACTTGTGCATCTTGTTGTTGCATAGAGTACAGACTTTGGTCTTGCAGCGAGGACAGTGTGCATACTTTCGGCCTTGGCTGTCTCGGTGGATGTGGGAAGGCTTGATCCAGTAGCTACATTCCGGTGCAGGACAGTATATTCGGTTCTTGGTTTTGTACTCCTGATACTTTCGATTCCACTGCGTCTTGAACTTCACATCGAAGATCTTGTCGACATGTTTCAGCGGAATATGTTCCTCTGTACAGCAGCGTGGAGGCATATGCGCTGGGTCGTTCACCGACATCTCGAACACACGCTTCAAGCAGTCGTGGCACATACGATGCCCGCAAGTCAACTTTGCAGAGTTCGCATGTGGTACATCGTCTGAACCGCATGTCAAGCACTCTACGAGCCTGGGTGGCGTGGGGGCGGACATCGCTGTTGTGTTTCGCCGGAATAGGGCACCTAGCAGTGTCGACTCTCGTTTTAATGCTCTAGGGTTCTCGACACCAGCCGCCTCCTCATACTTCTCAGCTACGGGCGGCAGCTTCGAAGATGTGGTACTGCTGCGGTTTAAAGATGGCCGAGCCCTACTGTGTTCGGAGATTCGCCGTTCTGCTACCACCGATATACTGTCGTCCGGAGTCAACTCGGACTCTGCGAGCTTAGGAAGGCTTCTCCTCCGCGATACACTGCCATGTCTGGAGTGCTGTCTCGTCTCTGTAGTTGAAGCACCTCCAGTGTCCAGCACCTGACTTCGTCGCACGGATGACGGTTTGGGTTCAGGAGCGGCTGTCGAGGCATACACGTAGTCTACCGTCTCTGGCTCGCTTTTCTTGGTGCCTCTTGAGGTCTTGTTGGAGCTGCTCTTGAGCGATGAAGTCTGTATCTTCTTGTGCCGGACCTCCCCTCTGGCTACTGTTCTGCTTTTAACCGAAGTGGCTGTCACACTTTCTTTCTTTGGTCTGATGAACTTCCGCCTCTCTGCAACCGGCGGTCCAAAATATGCAGCTCTCTTCTGTCGAAGCTCCTCGATATCAGGCTTCTTGGGCTCTTTCTTATCTTCTCCAGGATGCTTCTTCCGATGCCTACCAGAAGCCTTCACCCGACTCGAGCGCACTGTCCTGACAGAAGGCCTGCCGCTGCCACCTATGCTGGCTGTCGTCATGACTGCGATGCACCGAACAACCAGGTTGATTGCCCTCATTGCCTCCGTCTGAAGTTGTGCCAGACTGGAGGCTGGGTAGGGCTTATCGGCGGCACGCTAGCACGATAGGCGGCTGCGGAGGCGGGAAGCCTGCAGTAGCGGCTGTCATAAAAGCTACCAGAACCGCCGAGGTCGGCAGTAATATGAATTTCTGTCCGTGACGTTACGGGTTCGAAATCTGCGACACTTCATCAAGGACAGACTCATACCAGCAACCCGAGCTTGGAGTCAGGCGTCACCGACTCGCGGAGCAGAAAGTGACAGCACTGACGGAGATTGTAACTATGAGTGTAAGACATTAGGGGATTGACGACTTCTTTTAGTACTGGTTCAGAGCACTGGGGCAAGCAATAGGCTCCAAAGTAGACTCGGGGAAAAGTCTCTCAATATGGCGCTCGACTCCAAGGATGTCCGACCAGATCCGACCTCCGACCTTCACTGGTCTGACTACAGGGGCGCCATTCACGAGATCTTCGCTTCCAATGCCGAAGCACACCCGAACAGGACTTGCGTGGTCGAGACCGCATCGTCCAGCTCACCAGAGCGTGTCTTCAGCTACCAACAGATCAACGAAGCTTCAAACGTCTTAGCACACCACTTGGTCGGCCGTGGTGTGCAGAGAGGCGAGGTCGTCATGGTGTATGCTCACCGCGGCGTGGATCTTGTCGTTGCCGTTATGGGTGTCTTGAAGGCCGGGGCTACGTTCAGTGTCATTGACCCTGCCTACCCAGCGGACCGACAGATCATCTACCTTGATGTGGCGAAGCCGAGGGCACTGGTCAATCTCGAGAAAGCAACCATTGACGCTGGACAGCTCGGACCAACCGTGAGAGAGTTCATCAACACAAATCTGCAGTTAAGGACGGAAGTGCCATCACTCAAGCTTCAGAACGACGGCTCTATCTCAGGTGGCTCTGTGGAGGGCGGCAAGGACTGCTTGTCAGACTCAGTGGCAAAGAAGGCTGACCTGCCTGGTGTGCCTGTTGGACCAGACAGCACACCGACACTTTCTTTTACGTCAGGATCCGAAGGCAGACCGAAGGGGGTCAAGGGCCGACACTTTTCGCTAGCATACTATTTCCCTTGGATGGCTCAGCGATTTGGTCTGTCAGAGAAGGACCGCTTCTCCATGCTTAGCGGTATCGCGCACGACCCAATCCAGCGAGACATCTTTACACCACTATTCCTTGGTGCGAGCCTGATTGTGCCTTCTGCCGAAGATATCACCTTTGATAGGTTGGCGCGGTGGGCAAGCGAAAATGCCATTACAGTGACCCATCTTACGCCGGCTATGGGTCAGATTCTTCTTGGCTCACTGGAGCCGAAGGTAACCAGTCTTCGCGCCGCTTTCTTCGTTGGCGATGTCCTGCTCAAGCGCGACTGCCGACGGTTACAGCAACTTGCGCCAAACTGCAGGATCAAGAACATGTATGGCACGACTGAGACACAACGAGCGGTATCATACTACGAGATCCCGTCGCTGAACGAAGATGCGAATTACCTAGACCAGATGGGCGACGTCATTCCGGCTGGAATGGGTATGGTAAACGTGCAACTCTTGGTCGTTGACCGAGAGAAGAAGGAGCGGCAGTGCGAGGTCGGAGAGATCGGGGAGATCTACGTGCGTGCTGGTGGTCTTGCAGAGCACTATCTGGGTGATGAAACGAAGTCAGCGGAGAAGTTCGTGCAGAACTGGTTCGTCGATCAGCAGAAGTGGATCGACGCAGACAAGCAGCGAGCAGCATCATCACCCCAACCGGAACCGTGGCGAAAGCCTGAACTTTGGTTCGGCCCACGAGACCGTATGTACCGATCAGGCGACCTTGGACGGTATATGCCAGATGGCAATGTTGAGTGCGTTGGACGTGCGGATGACCAAGTCAAGATTCGTGGCTTCCGTATTGAGCTTGGCGAGATCGACACACATCTGAGCAACCACCCTTTAATCCGTGAGAATGTGACGCTCGTCAAACGTGATCACAACGAAGAACAGATCTTGGTCTCCTACTACGTGCCCGAGATGCAGAGATGGCGAGAGTGGTACACCGAGCAAGAGGACCGAATGCAGAAGACCAATATGACAAACGGCACCAGCGCGGATGCCACCCTTGGTGTGCCGAAGCCGATCAGGCGAAGGGTCTCTGCCAAGGAGGAGATGGATGTTGCACAGCGGATGAAGATCTTCGAGCAGCTGACACTCGACGCGAGAGAGAGGCTCAAGAAGAAGTTGCCGGTCTATGCTGTGCCAACCTTGTTCATACCAATGCTTCGCCTGCCGTTAACACCTAATGGAAAGGTCGATCGCCGTGCTCTGCCGTTCCCTGGAGCCGCGGAGTTGCTTGGTGCTATGCCCAAAGCAGAAGACATGGATTCTCGGACGGAGACGGAGAAGGAGCTTGCAGCGATCTGGTCACAGCACTTGCCGACTACAGCAGACTCGCTTCCTCGTGAGACATCATTCTATGACCTTGGTGGAAACAGTATCATGAGCGTGCAGATTGTGCCCAAGATCAACCGACACTGGGAGGGTGTCAATGTGCCTATGTCGGTAATGGCAGCAGGGCAGCCGACGCTAAAGAGCGTAGGACGTTACATTGATCGCTCATTGGACCCTGTCGGTCTGCGTCTGGATGCCCTAGCTGGAGATGAGGAAGAGCAACAAGCCGAGCTCTACTCTAACAATCTACCGAAGCAGATAGAGAAGCTTCCAGCAAAGATCCCGGCAATTAGCTCTGAATACCCAATGACCAAGGTTGGCATGGGGATCCTATTGACTGGCGCGACCGGCTTCCTCGGAGCGTACGTGATGCGAGATGCGCTCATGCGAAGTCCACCAAATCATGTCTACGCCCATGTCAGGGCAGCCTCACACCAGCAAGGCCTGGAGAGGGTACGGACAACATGTACAGCCTACGGTATTTGGGAAGACTGGTGGGTGACAGAAGGTGTTCTGGAGATCGTGCTTGGTGATCTAGAGAGGCTGAAACTTGGCATGAACGACGCGGACTACAACAAGGTCACAGAAGCGGCAGATCTTGTGATTCACAACGGCGCTCGCGTACATTGGTTGATGCCGTATGAAAACCTGAAGGCGGCCAATGTGCAGTCTACCGTTGAGTGCATCAAGATCTGCGCAACCGGCAAGCCGAAGCGCCTGGCTTTTGTTAGCTCGACCAGCGCGCTGGATGCGCCTCATTACATTGAGCAGTCTGAGTATGGCAACAAAGTGATAGAGCCGGACACATTGGACAACAGTTCTCAGGGGCTTGCTACTGGCTACGGGCAATCGAAGTGGGTGTCGGAGAAAGTCATCCGAGAGGCATGCAAGCGCGGTCTCAGCGGTGTCATCATTCGGTCTGGCTACGTCCTCGGCGACACGAAGAGTGGCGTCAGCAATACAGACGACTTTTTGATCAGGATGCTCAAGGGTTGCGTCCAGATTGGCTCTCGGCCAGATGTAGAGAACACGATCAACATGGTTCCTGTCACGCACGTGGCTAGGCTGATCAACGCCACAGCGTTCCACGGAGGCGAGGGTAAGGTCTCGCACGTTGAGGCAAACCCACGTTTGACCTTCAACGAGTTCTGTGGTGTTCTCGAGGAGTATGGATACACCGCTCCACTCAAGAGCTATGACGAATGGAAGCAGAAGGTCATCGAGTACGTTGAAAGCAGCAGCAATGACAACAGCGAAGAGCTGGCACTGCTTGGTCTGTATCACATGGTCACTGGTGACCTTCCAGAGGCGACTAAGGCACCCAATCTGGATGACAGGCACGCTCAAGCAGCGCTGAAGGCTGATGCGGCGATTACGAAGGCAGAGACACCAACGGGTGTGACCAAGGAAGCTATAGGCGCCTACTTGGCATTCCTTGTGGCAAGAGGGTTCATGGCAGCGCCGTCTGCTGGCGCTACTGCGTTACCCAAGCTTGAGATGTCAAAGGCGCAGACCGAAGCACTCAACAAGGTCGGTGGTCGTGGTGGCGGCGGTCCATGACCTTGAACGCCCTCAACAATGGCGGTAGGCCTTTAGTCGCATACACTGTGCTCAGTCGCAACCCAATGGTGCTGATTAACAATATATTGAAGCCTTGAGCTTGGTGCACTTGGCGATCTCGGCATCTGCTAGTGGGCACGCTTGGTATGTAGCTTCCACACCAGCATAAGCAAGTATTGTTCCAACAACACGATATGAACAAACTGCCGCTCTTTCGTTCAACATTTGCAATGGCACATCGAGCGTACGGCATGATGATTCCGTCGCTGGCCTTCGGTATATGTTTGTTCCTGCCAGCCCCGCGGCCAGCCACACGCCCCCGCACTAGGCCTTGCTAGGATCCACTTCATGTTGGCCGACTATCACCTTGACAACGCTGCTGACCACCCCGATCTAGCTGCCACTGCGATGAGTTGAACATGCCGTGAACGGAACAACATGCACAGCATACCCCGCTGATTAGGCTGAATGAGCAGTAGTATATCATTAAGCGGTCAGCACATGGTAGGTCTGTTTTCTCGCTCTCTCGCCACCACCAGCTTCAGGCACACGATACAATGGCGGCGATGAAGAGATCCGTTGGACTAGTGCTCGCTGCTGCGGTAGGCACGCAAGCTCTCAATGAACGTCATGTCCTCAATCAGTCCATACCGGCAACAACCACGTTCAGTGGCACTCCAATCGAGAACCCTACGGCTTTTGCCACGCCGTTCGTGCTCAATGTGGAAGACATGTGGGATATGCTTGTTGGACCGGTATCATCTGCTTCAATCAGCACGACAATATCACCCAGACCTATCCCCACGAACTCGCTGATCCCTCCTCCGCCACTCTACTACTCGCCGTTTCCATCAGGTGCACAGTACCCTATGGAGATGAAGAACGAGTCTTGGTCATTCCCAAAGGACTTCTTTTGGGGAGTAGCTGGTGCAGCGTATCAGGTTGAGGGTGCGGTGAAGACTGAGGGCCGCGGGCCTTCCGTATGGGATGTACTGACTCATCGAGTGGATGGCTTCGTGGCTGAGACGAGCGAGCCCGACCATACGGCTGATATTACGAACAACAACTACTATATGTACAAGGACGGTAGGCTCACCGCGTGCATTTTCGGTGGCATGCTCAGCTGACACACCTCAGACATTGCTCGCATTGCTGCCCTAGGTGTCAAGGCCTACAGCCTGACTCTCTCCTGGTCGCGCATCATGCCCTTCGGACGAGGTCCAGTCAACCAAGAGGCTATCGCTCACTATAATGATGTGATCGATACCTGCCTCCAATACGGCATCATCCCAACCGTCACACTCTATCACTGGGACACCCCACTCGCACTACAAGACATCTACGGCGGCTGGCTCAGCGAAAACATCGTCAACGACTTCGTCGCCTACGCCAAAGTGGCATACGGTGCTTTTGGTGACCGTGTGAAATACTGGTTCACAGTCAACGAGCCCATCGTCTTTTGCCAGCAGTACCCGCTTCCAGCGATGTACTTCAAGAACTTCACCATCCCGAACGAGCACCAACAGTTCTACTGTGGGCAGAGCGTTCTGCTAGCGCACTCTCAGGCTTATCATTTGGGCAAGAGTATGATGCCGAACGCTACGATAGCTTACAAGAATAATGGAGGATACAAGATCCCGCTCACTAACTCTACTGCGGATGCTGAGGCGGTGCAGAGGGCTTGGGACTTCAATGAAGGGTGGTTTTCTGACCCTATCTACCTTACCGGTGACTACAACAAGAACGTCAAAGCCTACATCTCTAGCTTCCTGCGGCCGCTCACTTTCGAGGAACAGCGCACCATCCTGGGTTCCGCAGACGTGTATGCCCACGATGCCTACACAGCACAATTCTACTTCGCTCCAGATGACGGTATCGAAGGATGCCTGAACAATGCTAGCAACCCGCTCTACCCCTCCTGCGCCAACACCTCGTACACTTACAGCCCACAAGACGGCGGCTGGGCCATCGGAGCGTACTCTGACCCTCTAGCGAACTGGTTACACAAAGCTACGGAGTGGCTCCCAGCGTTCTTGCACTATATCGCAGATACCTGGGCCGGCGGCCGACCGCTTATTGTTAGCGAGTTCGGTTTCGCTGAGCCATTCGAGGCGCAGAAGACGATATTGTCGGACATCTTGTATGACCCAATCCGAATGAGCTACTACCATGACTATATGCGGGCTATGCTTATGGCTATGAGCGAAGGTGTCAATGTTATTGGATGTTTGGCGTGGAGTCTGTACGACAACTTCGAGTGGGCCAGCGGATATGCGGTGAAGTTTGGCATGCAGTACGTGAACTTCACTGATCCGGAGCTGCCGCGTTACTACAAGGCGAGCTTCTTTGAGTATAAGAGCGTCTTCGACATCTACCAGGAGAAGTAGTGCATCGCAAACCCGGTCACTTTGATCTACGGACGGAACGCTAGGGGTAGATTGGAAGGTGTAGCAAGCGGGAAAAGTGAGTTGCAACTTGTAATATGCCACAGCCGTTGTGCCTCAGGCATGCATTCCTCTACCACATTTCTCAAGGCTCTACGCAACCTCATGTCTCTCGAGTAATTGGTTCATATCATCGCATCGATGACCATGGCAGTAATCGCGCCATCATACCCTCCTCACGAGGCAGAAACAATGATGTTCGAGAAACAAGGAACGACGACATCACCTGTGAGTGGAGAAGCAGCAAGTGTGGCCCCAGCTCCTGCTCGCGACGCTCAGGCCTTACCCCAGCCTTCGTCCAATGCGACTTCAGACCTCGACCACCATCCTCCAACTCAGCTCTACTCCCCATCTAAGCCGGAAATCGAATCGCATCCTGTCCGAAAGCGTTTATCGGAGGTCCGCGACGCGTATTCTTTCAATCAACAGCTTGCGCAAGCAGATCCTATCGAAACAGATCATTCGCGCCAAGCACAGACCTCGAAGCCAGTGACGACAGGCGCAGCAATGGGTGACAACGAGATCAGGGAGGGTGATCAAGGTATGTTTCGCTGTTGTAC